>Ga0207720_100110_pt1 | contig 84208 bp, 78 predicted proteins | sample A23P2SouthBayCA_2_FD_187751 | JGI IMG/M metagenome (GOLD analysis project Ga0207720, IMG submission 187751) | Aerobic enrichment media microbial communities from Eden Landing Ponds, California, USA - A23 E3 (2) (SPAdes) | ecosystem: Environmental > Aquatic > Marine > Unclassified | place... | reverse complement strand
CAGAAGTCGTCGAGGCAGTCTCAGAAGTCGTCGAGGCAGTCTCAGAAGTCGTCGAGGCAGTCTCAGAAGTCGTCGAGGCAGTCTCAGAAGTCGTCGAGGGTGAGCGCGTCGAACCGCCGGTTCGCATACACGTACCCGCCCCAGCCGGCGGCGCCGACGGCGGCGAGGTAGACGGTCAGCGCGGTCGTGACGAGAACACCGGGCGCGCCCGTCGCGAGTCGTCCGGCGAGGACGAACCCGATTCCACCGGTCAGTAGCACCCCCATCAGGTAGCCGAAGATGGCGTAGTTCGAGGGGTGCGGGCGCTCGACGCTCATGTACTCGTACTGTTCGAACTTCGGGGCGACGGCGCCCATCCCGAGCGCGACGCCTGCCCCGGCGAAGATCAGGACCACGGCGATCACGGCGAGCCAGGCGGCGAAAAGCGGCGACTCGCCGACGGCGGCGAGTGGGACGCCGAACCCGAGCGCGAGCGGGAGACCGAGCGTCGCGCCCGCCAGCGCGCGGCCGCGGAGGAGCACGCCGGTCGAGTCCGCGCTCGTGAGCAAAAGCGGCAACTGGTCCACGTCGTCGCCGAGCGGGTTCATGCAGTAGGCGGCGCCGGCGAGCGTCGCGCCGCCGATTACGCCGATAGCGGGCCCGACGTCGAAGATAGCGCCCGGGTCCTGGATCACGTTTCCGAACCCGCCCAGCCCCATAAACAGGACGAGCATGAGATGCGAGAGGATCCGCGGGTCCCGTCGCGTCCGGAGGAGGTATCGCCAGGCCACACGGGCCGCGGGGCCGACGGTGAACGGGCGCGGAACGCCCCGCGTCCCGCTGACCTGGTCGGTCTCGCTGGCGGACGCCCGAAAGAGGAGGCGCGTCTCGACGCGGACCGCGACGACGAGCGCGAGCGGGATGGCGGTCAGTGTGACAGCGGCGACCGCAGTTCCGAGGAGCGTGGGCGCCGACCCGAGCGGCGCGGTGACGGTGCCGGCGTAGGCCTGCATCGGCGTCCCCGGCAGGAAGGGCGGGACGGAGACGGCCGCGAGGCCACCCTCGCCCTCGGCGCCCTCGGTCCGGAGGAGCGCCTGCGTACCGACGAAGAAGGCGACCGTGAGGACGACCGCCGCGACGGCCTTGACCCACAGGGAGATCCCGGCCGCGACGTTCGCGTATCGCGCCGCGTCGCCGGCGACGCGGCCGACCAGCAGCCCCGCGACGAGCACCGGGAGCGCGCCGGTGGCGACCACCGCCGGGACCAGCGGTCCCCCGGCACCCATCCAGAGAAAGCCCAGCATGACGGCGCCGAGCAGGACGAACAGCGACAGGCCGCGTGCCAGTTCGCTGCCCAGGCGGGCGAGCGAGACAGCGGTCGGCGGGACCGACGTTCGCACGAGCGGGCCGACCGTGCCCGCGGCCTCCTGGTTGAACCCGGTCGAGGCGCCGACGCCGACGCAGACGATAGCCAGCCCCGTGAACGCGGCGCCGAGCGGACCGAGCGGGACCGGGCCGGCGGCCGCGTCCGCGCCGAACGCGACGACGCCGTCCCGGGAGAACCAGGGGAAAAAGACGCCGAACAGCAGGAACGTCGAGACCGTGCCGACGAGTTTGCGACGGTCGCCGAGAACCCGCCGGACCCGGACCCGGAACTCGGTTTCGACCAGCGTCACCGCGTCTCGGATGACGGCGTTCATGAGTCGGGCGTCCACGCGGTGTCCTCGCGGCTGGTCAACGAGAGGAAGGCGTCCTCCAGGTCGGCCGACTCGGGCGCGATCCCGTCCGCCGCGCCGCCGTCGTCGAGCGAACCGGCCGCACTCGGCGCGTCGGCCGCCCCGCCCGCCGAGGCGACGAGTTCGTCTATCGGCCCCTGGGCGACGAGTCGCCCCTCGTGGAGGACGCCGACCTCGTCGGCGATCTCCTCGATCACGGGGAGGATGTGCGTGGAGAGAAAGACCGTCGCGTCCGAGTCGGCGAGGTCGAGGATCAGTTCTCGGAGCGTCTTCGCGGCGCGCGGGTCAAGGCCCGAGGTGGGTTCGTCGAGAAAGACCACGCTCGGGTCGTGCTGGACGGCCTGGACGAAGGCGGTCTTCTGTCGCATTCCCTTCGAGTAGCCGTCGATCCGCCGGTCCAGGTCCTCACGCAGGTCGAGGCGGTTACACAGCGAGAGCGCGCGGTCGGACACCGTTTCCCAGCGGATATCCCGCAGGTCCGCGGCAAACTGCAACTGCTCGCGGCCGGTGAGTTCGTCGTACAGCGGCGGTTCCTCGGGGAGCAGGCCGATCCGGTCGACCAGTTTCGCGCGGTTCTCGCTGGAAACGCCGGCGACGCGAGCCTCGCCATCCGTCGGTTCGATCAGGCCCGTGAAGATGCGCATCGTGGTCGTCTTGCCGGCGCCGTTCGGGCCGAGAAAGCCGAAGACGACGCCCGAGTCGACAGTCAGATCGAGCGAGTCGAGCGCCGTCGTCTCGCCGTAGCGCTTGGTCAAATCACGAGCGAAGAGGGCGCGATCCGCGTTCGAGGTGTCCGTTTCCCCGCTCGCCGGATCTCGGTCCGTGTTCGGGGGAGAGGGCTCGCTCATCGGTTCGTCACTGGGGTGAAGGGACCGAAAACATTGTGGTCACCCGAGAGTTCGGACGGGTCCCAAACACGCCGGCCGGACAGCGGATGCCGAAATCCGAAACGGTAAAGTCGCGTTCATCCCCTTGGGGAACTAACGTGGTCGCTCCTTCGAGCGGATGGGGCAACGTCGACCCGTCGAGACGCCGTTTCCCACCCTCCGCCAGCGGTCGCAGTTCATGGGTCGGGAGCGGCCGAGACGGTCACCGGCCGGAGTACCGCGGTCGACGCCGCTGCTCGATCGGGGGTGCTGGCCGACGGACGGGGTATCGTGCCAAGCGACAACCCGACAGGAACACCGGGCGAGGGACCGAGGGAGTCGAGACGTGACTGGAACCGGTGACGGTGAGGTTTCGAACGTCGTCCTCGTCACGGTCGACTCGTTGCGGGCTGACGCGGTCGGCGCGTACGGGGACAACCGACACACGCCGGTCCTGGACTCGCTGGCGGACCGCGGCGCGGTGTTCGAACGCGCCTTTGCGGGCGGAAACTGGACGCCCTTCTCGTTCCCGGAAATTCTCGCGTCCCGACCGGTGTTCTATGATGACGACGAGATCGGGATCGGGGCGACGCCGTCGCTCGCGGGTGTGCTGTCCAACGCGGGCGTTTCGACTGGCGGGTTCAACGCCGCGAACGGCTTCCTGACCACCCACTGGGGATACGACGAGGGGTTCGACGAGTTCGAGTCGTTCGTCGCCAGCGTCGGATCCAGCATTTACAGCCGCTATCTCGCCACCCATCCGACCGTCGAGGCGTGGCTCCAGCTCGCAGCCTCGCCGTTCCGTCGGGCCAGTTCGCTGGTGTGTGGCAACGGTGACGACCGGCCGTTTCTCGACACCTCACGGATGTTCGACGTGGAGAAAGCGGCGACCTCGTTCGTCGACGAGGCCGAGGAACCGTTCTTCCTCTGGGTCCACTACATGGACGCCCACACGCCCTACGCTCCTGCACCCCGGTACATCAGGGAGGTTTCGAACGCCAGGCTGGGGACTCACCGGATGTTGCTCGCACACACCCATACCGGCCTCGGCTGGGAGGTCGGCGATCGGACGCTCGCGGACCTGCGGACGCTTTATCAGGCAGGGGTCAGACAGGTCGACGCCAGCGTCGGCCGCCTGTTAGACGCGCTGGCGGCCAACGACCTCGACGACGAGACCGCAGTCGTGGTAGCCGGCGACCACGGCGAGGAGTTCCAGGATCACGGCCACCTGGCCCACTACCCGAAGCTCTACGACGAACTGATCCGGGTACCGCTCGTCGTCGACGTGCCCGGCGCGCCTTCCCGTCGTGTCGAGGGACAGGTGGGCCTCGACGCTATCCCGCCGACAGTCGCGGACCTGCTGGGCGTCGACCCGTCGCCGGCGTGGCACGGCGAGTCGCTCGTGTCGGCCGCCCGGGACGGCTCCCCTCCCGCCGACGAGCCGGTTATCTCGGTCACCGTCCGGGGCGAGACGATCACTGCCCAGCCCATCCCGCGGTCGCTGTCGGACGGCGACTTGCTCGTGAGCGTCCGCGACCGCGACTGGACGTACGTGGAGAACGTCGACACCGGGGCAACGGAACTGTACCACCGCCCATCCGACCCCGGTCAGCACGACGACCTGTCGGCGTCCCCGACCGACGAGGGGCGGGCGGTGCTCGACCGGTTCGCGACCGTCGCGAACGAACACGTGGCCAGGATCCATGAGGGGGATACGGATAGCGAGAGCGTCGGCAACCGCCGGGAGAGGGTCGACGGCGAGGAGGGCAGGGCGGCCGACGAGGCCGTCGACCAGGACCTCGAGGCGCGACTGGAGGCGCTGGGCTACCAATAGATGTTTCGACGCCTGCTTCGAAACCTCCTGACCGGTCCGTTCGCGCCGCAGTTACGCCGGTTCGTCACGGTAGGTGTGTTCGTCGCCGGGATCCAGATGGTGTTGCTGTGGCTGTTCGTCGACGCCGGCCAACTGAACTACATAGTCGGTGCCGCCATCGCCATCGAGACGACGATCATCATCTCCTACGTGCTCAACAACGCCTGGACGTTCCGGGCGTCGCGAAACAGCGGCTGGTGGGACTACTTCGTCGGACTCGGGAAGACGAATCTGGTTCGTGGGACGGCGATCCCGATCCAGCTGGCCGTCCTCTTCTTCCTGGTCGAGTGGCAGGGGATCCCCTACCTGCCCGCGAACGCCATCGCTATCTTCCTCAGCGGGATCTACCGCTTCGTCCTCGACAGGCGCTGGACGTGGGGGTGAACTACCCGACCCTACTCGCCGCCGCTGGCGGCTGCTTGATCGCGGAGCCTCCGCGTGACGCCGTGAGACGGTCGGTTGTACCGGCGTATCGGTGAGTCGTCGGTCGGTTCGGCGAATCCTGGAACTGACTGACAACCGGCTGTCTCACGAAGTTCCAGCCGACAGTCTCAGTAGGTGTCCCGGAGGTGTCTGACCGACAGTTCGTCCGCCAGATTCGTCTCGACAACGGCGTCGCGGCGGTCGTCGTAGGAGTCGAAAGAGACCGTGCGCTCCTCGCCGGGCGCGAGATGGACGTAGTTGTCCGAGAACGCACCCCGGAGCGTTCCGGGGTCGAGTTCGAGAAAGAGCGCACACCCATCGCTGGCGACGGTCACGTCCGCGCCGTCGATTTCGACCGACACATCGGCGTCGGGCAGGTCGAGGCGCTTGTAGTCCTCGAAGAAGGCCGTCGCGGGGTAGGACTCGACCGCCGCGGTCCCATCCCGTTCGGTGCCCGCGCGACCGCCGTCGAAGGTCGCACGGACCATGACTTCGGCAGGGTCGACGCCGGACGGCAGGTCCTCGCGGTCGACGGTCCTGAGTTCGACGCTCTCCTGGGCGTCGATGTCCACGTCGACCGCCTCCTCGAGGACCGTCTCGCCGTCGAAGGTGACGATTTCGAGGTCGATTGTCCCGGACAAGGGGTCGGTCACGTCGCTGGTGATCCAGAGGGTCTGGGCCTCGACATCAGGCCACTCACCGCCGGGGCCGGCCTGGGCGTTGTCGACGCCCTCGTCCCCTTCGAAGGTGGGGTGAAAGGAGACGAGGACGGGGGCGAACTGGCGGCGGGCGGCGTACTGCTGGGCCTTCCACTTGCCGTCGTACTCGATCGAGGACCACGACGCGACGGGCCAGAGATCGTTGAGTTGCCAGTAGAGCGCGCCCATCGTCGTCGGCTTGCGCCGGCGCCAGTGCTCGATGGCCGTCGACATCGCCTCGGCCTGCAACAGCTGGGAGACGTAGACGAAATCGTCGAACGAGAACGGGAACCGGAAGTAACTCGCGGCGCGTTTGAGGATGGTCGTGTTCCCGCCGGGGTTGCGCTGGTGGTGTTCCATCATCGGCGAGGTGGGGTTGAAGTCGGCCTCGTCGATGACCGTCCGCAGCGAGTCCGTCGAGGGGAACGACTGGTAGCCGAACTCGGAGACGAATCGAGGTTCGGTCGTGTAGTAGTCCTCGAAGGGCTCGCCCTTGTGCCAGACGTCCCAGTAGTGGATGTCGCCTTTCTCGAAGACGTAGGGTTCGAGTTCGTCCGGGCCGCTGGAGGGCGATCCCGGCCAGTAGGTCCGGGAAGGATCCTCGTCGCGACAGGCCGGGCCGACCGTCTCCTCGTAGAGTTTGCGGTAGTCGTCGAGGTGGTCCTCGTGGTGGTCGTGCTCGACGAACCAGTTCTGTGCGGCCTCCTCGTTCTCGTTGTTGGCACACCAGACGGCGATCGAGGGGTGGTTCGCCAGCCGACGGACCTGGTGGCGAACCTCGTCCTCGACGGTGTCGAGGAAGGCGTCGTCGGCGGGGTGGAGCGAACACGAGAACATGAAGTCCTGCCAGACGAGCAGGCCCAGTTCGTCACAGCGCTCGTAGAAGTAGTCGAACTCGTAGTAGCCGCCACCCCACACCCGCAGCATGTTCATGTTGGCGTCGACGGCGCTCTCCAGGAGGTGGTCGTAGCGGGCCTCGCTCACGTCGCCGTACAGCGGCGCCGTCGGGATGGTGTTTGCCCCCTTCGCGAAGATTTCGGTGCCGTTGACCTCGAAGTAAAAGGAGGTGCCCACGTCGTCGGGTTCGACCACGAGGTTCACGTCGCGGAAGCCGATCCGGTCGGTCTCGGCGTCCGCAAGTTCGCCGCTCGGGGCCGTGATCGCCACGTCCAGGTCGTACAGCGGCTGGTCGCCGTAGCCGTTGGGCCACCAGAGGTCAGGGTCCGGCACGTGGACCGTCGTCTCGATTTCCTGTTCGCCTGCCGAGAGGGTGACACGCTCGGCCGTCTCCGCGCCCGCGACCGAGACGGTCAGGTCGTACTCGCCGGCAGTCGTGGCGTCGACGCCCGCCCGGACAGTGAGGTCGACGCCGTCGCCGCTCGCGTCGCCGTCCCCGTACAGGTCACCGTCGCCGCTCGCGTCGTCCCCGCGCAGGTCGCCGTGGTCCTGCTCGGTCTTGGTGTAGCGGATCCGCGGCTCGGAGTAGGCGACGATGGAGATGTCGCGGTAGATGCCGACCGTCGGCAGGCACGGCCCCCAGTCCCAGCCGTAGTGACACTGGGCTTTGCGGATGAACGGCCGGCCCGGTTGGTCGACGGGGTAGCGGATACAGGGCACCTCATAGGGGTACTCGGCGGCTCGCTCCTGGCCGTACTCGACGGGCGAGCGGAACTCGACGGTAATCTCGTTCTCGCCGGGTTCCAGCGCATCGGCCACGTCGAACTCGTGGCCGACGTGCATGTTGACCGAGGTGCCCACTTCCTCGCCGTTGACGAGGACCGTCGCGACGGTGTCGAGGCCGTCACACTGCAGGACGACGCGGTCGTGGTCGAGCAGGGCGGCGTCGACCTCGACGGTCCGGCGGTAGGTCCAGTCGGTCTCCCCGACCCACTGCACGCCGAGTTCGTTGTCCTCGACGAACGGGTCGGGGATCTCGCCCTCGGCGAGCAGGTCCGTGTAGACCCCGCCCGGAACCGTCCCGTCGAGCCACCGACCGCCCTCGGTCTCGCGAAACACCCAGTCGCCGTCGAGAGAGACTTCTCGCATACCCGCGATTCACTATGCGTGAATAAAATACCTGTGTCACCCGACGATCTCTCCCCGATCGGTGCCTCGGCGGTTTCTTCTCGGTCGGTGCCTCGGTGGTCTCCCCCCGATCGGTGCCTCGGCGGTTTCTCCTCGGTCGGTGCCTCGGTGGTCTCCCCCGATCGGTGGCCGGAGCATCCGGCGCGCGGGCCACCCGGGGAAACGCTTTTTCGCCGGTCTCTCGATGCGTCCGGGTATGGACACACCGGCGGAGTCCCGCGCGGAGGATACAGTGGCGGAGTCCCGCGCGGAGGATACAGTGACGGAGTCCCGCGCGGAGGATACAGTGACGGAGTCCCGGTCGGGACCGACACTCGACGGCGACGACGTGACGATCACCTACCTCGGCGGTGGCGCGCGCGAATGGGCGCCCAAGTTCGTCCAGGACATGGCGCTGTCGGACCTGAACGGCGAGGTCCGTCTGTACGACATCGACTACGAGGGTGCGAAGCGCAACGCCCGCTTTGGGAACTGGGTCCAGGAGCGGACGGCGGCCACAGCCGACTGGACCTACGAGGCCTGCGAGGACCGCGACGCGGCGCTGACGGGCGCGGACGTGGTGATCACCTCGACCCAGTCCGACCCCGCGGAGACGTTCGTCCACGACCTCGACATTCCGAAGGAGTACGGCATCTACGGCGCAGTTTCGGCGACGATCGGTCCCGGTGGAATCTTCCGGGCGATGCGGACCATCCCTCTCTACCGGGAGTTCGCGACGGCCATCCGCGAGCACTGTCCCGACGCGTGGGTGTTCAACTTCACTAACCCCGTCCACTTCGTGACGCGGGCGCTCTACGACGAGTACCCCGATATCAACGCCGTCGGCCTCTGCCACGAGGTGCTGGGCACGCGCTCGCACCTCGCCGCGCTCGCCGAGGAGTACCTCGACGTGGACGCGAACCGCGAGGACATCCAGGTGAACGTCAAGGGGATCAATCACTACACCTGGATCGACGAGGCCACCTGCAAGGGCGAGGACCTCTGGCCGGTGCTCGAGACGGCGGTCGACGCCGACCACGCCACGCTGACGTTCACGGCCGACGACCTGGCTGATGTCGACCCCTTCGTCGACAACCAGCAGGTCACCTGGGAACTGTTCCGGCGGTTCGGTCTCTTCCCGGCCGCCGGCGACCGCCACCTCGTCGAGTACGCACCCTGGTTCCTCAGCGGCGGCCGGGCGGGGCTCAACCGCTGGGGCGTCAAGCGCACCGGGAGCGACTACCGGGCCAAACACTGGAACCCCGCCGAGTCCGACCAGACGACCGACGTGGAAGCCTGGATGACCGGCGACGAAGCGTTCGAACTGACCGCGTCCGACGAACTCTTCGCCGACATGCTGGAAGCGCTCGCGGGCGGCGACCCCGTCGTCGCGAACGTCAACCTCCCCAACACGGGCCAGGTCTCGGATATCGAAGCGGGCGCCGTCGTCGAGACCAACGCGCTCGTCCGCGACGGCGACGTTCGGCCGCTCGCGGCCGGTGGCTTCCCTCGGCCCGTTCGGACGCAGATCCGGACCCACGTCGACACCATCGAGACCGTTATCGCGGCCGCTCGGACCGGCGACGTCGACGCGGCCTTCCGGGGCTTTCTCAACGACCCGCAGGTCAGGACACTCCAGACGGAGGACGCCCGGGACCTGTTCGCGGACCTCGTCGACGCCGAATCGGCGTATCTCGATGACTGGAACCTCGACGACGCCGCGGTGCTCGCGGAGTCGGATGCGTTCTAAGGGACCGGCTCGCTGTCCGTCCTGAGAGGGGGCGGAGAGTGATTGGCATCTCGTTGGACTGATCGCTCAGTGTGTATGTTTGTATAGCAACTCGCCCGCACAGTGGACTAACTCCGAGTCATGAGCTGAAGAACCAATTCGGACAAGATACAGAGAGACGGGTTTTGAATTGAGATTTATCGACGCTCAATTGGAATTGCTCTTTCTGTCTCTGCAATGAATATTATTCCGTCATAGACATCGCCAACAACAACCGTTTCATAGTGCTCATCTTTATCCTGTCCGTGGTATACGGCACCGACTATTCGCATTTCTCGTGGCTCGGTAAATATGCCATTGAGTGTTGGATCTTCGAGACAATCTCTCATGCTTAAATAGTATAATGGTTCGTTTACGCTCGCAAGAAGTTGTGTTATCGAACCGTCTCTCGGTTCCGATAACTGACACGCCGATAACTCATACTCGTTTTCATGATTAACCATCGCCTGAAAGCGACCCTGGCCGAAATCAAAACCGATTGCAATGTACCGGTCACCATACTCCTCATCGAGATAATCGCCCAGTGACCGAACATTCTCAATGTCCTTTCGATTAATCACACCTCGACGGATGTGGCCATTATGCCCCCATAATATCAGTGTGTCATGAGACTCGTGATTGAGGATCCAGGACGTGTTCTCAGCCATAGCCTGATCGCGGAATTCGACTCCGCCTTCCCTGTCATCGGCACGTTGGAACCGTTTGACTTCGAGAGCTTGTTCGAGAGTCCGGAGGTGTTGAACGGTGAGTTCGTACTCCCTCTGGGAAGTCGATTCGATATATGTGGTTTCTCGTTCCTGAAATCGAGTTGTTACGGTTGATACGAACTCGTCTGCGGCGGCTACTCGTTCATTTTGTTTCTCTTCATTGGCGGTGAGATCATGCTCGATGAGGATATCCAGTATCTCAGAGTGCTGATCATGAAACTCCGGATCGACTGAGGCAAGATACTCGTCAACTGCACGGGCTGGTCCGGCAGCAAACTGCATATCGATCCCGTAAAAACGAACTTGGTCGTCTGAAGGACGGCCCTTGTTGAAGTCTCTAAGCCACTCGATTAGTTCGAGAACTTCCTCAGTATCCCAAGTCCAAAAATAGATTCTGTCCAGAGCAGCGACGGGATCGCCGTCCCCGTTTGTGATGTATTCGTTGATAGCCATCGTTTCGGCAAAATTTGACTCCAGAGCAATGAGCCTGCAATCCTTCTTCGCTACAAGGGAACGAATCAGTCGGTCTTTTAGCTGGAAAAATTCCCGAGTCCCGTGTGTTCCTTCGCCGAGCCCGATAACGCTTGCACCATCCAGTTTATCAACTACAGGGCTTAAATCGGCGGGTTCCACGGAAGGACTTGATGAATTCAATGTGATTTGATGGTCTTTAAGCGCCTCTGTAATATCCAAAGTGAAGCTCATATGTGATTACCACAGCAGTATCCATTAACGGTTAATCCTGAGGAAAATATTGATTTGGAGGCAATGGAGTTATGTCCTATATCGAGCACTGTGGGAAGACCTCCACCCTCCAATAGTCACACAGATCGCTCACCCGCCCGCCTCCGAGATGCGTGTATCCGCCGCACCGATCGGATCGACAGTTCGAACGCCCGACCGGAGGAATGATTACGCGTCCGTCGCCTATTCCGGGTAAGAGACGCCGGAATGCTCACGAAACGGATCATCCCCTGCATCGACGTGGACTTGGACGACGAGGGCAACGCCGCCGTCTACACCGGGGTCAACTTCGAGGACCTCGCGTACACGGGCGACCCGGTCGAGATGGCCAAAAAGTACAACGAGGCCGGCGCCGACGAGTTCGTCTTCCTCGACATCACCGCCTCCGCGGAGGGGCGCGAGACGATGCTCGAAACCGTCTCCGCCGTCGCCGACGAAGTCTTTATCCCGCTGACCGTCGGCGGCGGCATCCGCACCCGCGAGGACGTCAAGGAGACCCTGCGGGCCGGCGCGGACAAGGTGTCGATAAACACCGGCGCGCTCGAACGACCGGAACTGATCACCGAGGGGGCGCGCTCCTTTGGCAACCAGTGTATCGTCATCAGCGTCGACGCGCGCCGCCGGTTCGACGAGGCAGGCGAGCACTACGCTCAGGTCGACGGCGAGTCCTGCTGGTTCGAGTGTACGGTGAAAGGCGGCCGCGAAGGGACGGGCATCGACGTGGTCTCGTGGGCCGAGGAGGCCGAAGAGCGCGGCGCGGGCGAACTGTTCGTCAACTCCATCGACGCCGACGGGACGAAAGACGGCTACGACATCCCGCTGACGGAGGCGGTCTGTGACGCCGTCTCGACGCCGGTCATCGCCTCCTCGGGGTGTGGCGGTCCGGAGGACGCCTACGAGGTGTTCACCGAGGCCGGCGCCGACGCGGCGCTCGCGGCCTCGATTTTCCACTTCGACGAATACTCGATCCGCGAGGTCAAGGAGTACCTCGACGAGCGAGACGTTCCCGTCAGGCTCTGAGCGATGAGCGGGGAGGGAAACGCCGAAAAGTCGGGCGGCGGCGGCAGTTCGGGTGACGGCAGCAGTTCGGACGATGGAAGTTCGGGTGGCGGCAGTTCGGGCGAGTGGATCTGCGCGTGGTGTGACAAGCCCCACGACCGCAACGACCCACCGTGTGACAACTGCGGCCACCACAAGTTCGAGCGAGCGGTCGTCCCGGTCGCGCCCGAGAACACCGACCACGAGCGCGAACCGGTGTGGGCCTGTCCCGAGTGTGGCAGGGAGCACCAGCGAAACTCCCCGCCGTGTAGCCGGTGTGGCAACGCACAACTCGAACAGCGGGTTCCGGACGAACGGGACTACGCGACCGAACTCGGCGGCACGTCGTACCTGGACCTGCTCGAACCCCGGTACGCCGTCGCGCTGGTGGTCGCCGTCGTCGCGGGGGCCGTCCTCGTGCTGGGACTGCTCGGCGTCATCTCGCTCCCGGGGATGTCCGGCGACTCGCTCGCCGTCTCGAACGTGCCGGGGAACGCGACGGCGGCCGGCGGGCACTCGCTGGCCGCGGTCGAATCGGAGTACGTCGCGGTCCTGAACGAACAGCGACCCGACGACCCGCGAGCGACGCGCTCGTCCGGGCTCGACGACGCCGCGCGTTTCTACAACCAGCGCCGGGTCAAGAGCGTCGCCGGCGACGGATCGCTCCCGAGCGACGACCGGATGCAGGAGGCCATCGCGGGGGCGTGCGACAGCGAAGTGACGCTCTACACCGCCACGGAACTCTCCGACGCGTCGCTCTCCTCGTTCGAGGACGAGCGAGCGGTAGCCGCGGCGCTGGTCACGTCGCTCCGCGAACGGTACGGGGCCGGCGCGTTCGACATCGGCGGCGCGTCGGTCGGCGTCGACGTACACGCGCTCCCCGGCCGCGGCGTGTCCGTCACGCTCCTGGTCTGTTGACGCTCCCGGTCTGTTGACGCTCCCGGTCTGTTGACGCTCCCGGTCTGTTGACGCTCCCGGTCTGTTGACGCTCCCGGTCTGCTAACGGGAATTTTCGCACTCGGAGACGCCGTACCAGCACCGCGTTCAGACGTGGACAGCACCGCATTCGGACGTGGACAGAGGTGCGTTCGGACGTGGCCAGCGATGGATTCAGCCGTGGCCAGCACGGCGTTCGGACGTGGCCGGCGGCCGACCCAAAATCGAGATGTCACTGCCCGGACGACGCACGTCGAAAAGTGACGGGGGACGACTGACTATCGTCAGTCCGACAGGATCGAGACGGTGTCGTTCTGTTCGATGGCGGTCGGTTCGCCGCGCTCGAGGCGGTCGAGGCGGTCCATGATGGTGTGGACGGCGTCGCCGTCGGTGCAGGGCGCGACGTGGCGCAGTTCGCCGTCCTCGTACTCGGCCAACCCCATCACCGGGAGGACCATCGCTTTGTACGCCTCGTCGGTGGCATCGTTCTCGACCTCGTGGTTCTGGTAGAACGACTCCAGCGAGACGTTGTTCGAGAGCGCCCACTGCTTGAACTCCGCGACGCGGTTGAGGATGTACTCCCCCTCCTCGGTGCGCGCGCCGGCGGACTCGCGAGCGATCTGCTTGCCCCAGACGATCACCGAGAAGTCGGCGATCTCGTCCTCGGCATCGAGTTGCTGGAGTCGGTCGATGACCGCGTTCTGCCTGTGCCCCGCGCCGTCCGGTAACAGCGACCGAACGTACAGTTCGATCCGCGGACCTGTCGTCCCTGTCATCGTACGCGAAGGAGCGTCCGGCTAGGTGAAAAAACTTCCCCTAATGTCCGGTAATACCCCGTGTTTGTGTTTGTCACGCCGGATCTACCCACCCATCGATGAACGTATGTTAACTTCAGAGCGAGTCAATATCTCGCTCGGCGAAAAATACCGCGTTTCGATTAAAGACGTATAAATATTCGACTATCGTCGAACTACGGGAACTCCGAAGGTGTCCCGGACCGGCTACCGGCCGGGGAGCGGCGGATCGTCGTCAGCGGGGTCGCCCGTCGGCCCGTCGTCGTTCGTCGGACTGTCGTCGCCCGTCGGGCCGTTATCGCTCGTCGGACCGGCGTCGCCCGTCAGACCGCCACCACCCGCCGACCCGAACCGCTTGCGCAGCGACTCGTGGACGCCGACGACCATCGCGGGAACGAGGACGATGAAGACGTGTTCCTCGACGGGGATATCGAGGAACTTGACGCCCGTCCGCATCGGGATGGCGAAGACGCCGACCTCCAGGGTGTACCAGTCCCAGACGAAGCCGAAGGGGTAGAGGACCGCGACGGTGCGGGCGGCCGTGCGGAAGGCGTCGGCGTAGTACAGGAGCGCGAGCGCCACGGCACCCCAGAGTACCTCCGTTGCGAGGTACGTGTAGCGGCCGAAGACGGTGATGTCGTGGAACACGGTCGCTCGTTGGGGCCGGTCCGTCAAGGTTCTGGCGTCGGCACCGGAATCTCAGGAAGTGAGGTCGTTCGCCAACTTTGATTATGCCTCGCATCGAACCTCCAAACGGGAGATTCAGATGGATATCGCCGATATCGCTACCAGCGAGTACGTAGCCGTCGACGTCGACGAACGCCTCGGAAAGATACGCTCGAAGTTCGAGCGCGAGAACCCCAAGGGACTTCTCGTGACCGACGACGGCGAGTACGAAGGGGTGATAACCCAGAAACAGCTGGTGCAGTCCCACGTCGAGGACGACGCCAAGGCCGGGTCGATGGCCCAGTCCGCCCCCAAAGTCGAGCGGACCGACGACGTCCGCGAGGTCGCGCGCGTCCTCGTCGAGGGCGGCACGAAGGTCGCCCCCGTCTTCGAGGCCGGCCGCCTGTGGGGCATCGTCACCGAGGACGCCATCCTCGAGGCGGTCCTCGAACACCTCGACGCGCTCACCGTCAGTCAGATCTACACCAAAGACGTCGTCACCGTCACCGAGGATACCAACGTCGGGCAGGCGATCAACCTCCTGCGCGAGCACGGTATCTCTCGACTGCCCGTCCTCGACGACGACGACGGCCTGCTCGCCGGGATGGTCACCCGACACGACATCGTCGACATCGTCATCCGGGATATGGACAAGAGTACCCGCGGCGAGCGCGCCGGCGACATCGAGCGCGTGCTCGACCTGCCGGTCTACGATGAGATGAGCAGCCCCGTGGCCACGACGACCCCCGACGAATCCGTCCGCGACGCCGTCGAGCGGATGCTCGAAAACGACTACGCGGGCCTCGTCGTCACCCCCGAGGACGACGACCGGACCGTCGCCGGCATCCTCACCAAGACCGACGTGCTCCGCGCGCTGACGTTTACCGAGGAGGAGCACATGGACGTCCAGATCACCAACATCAAACTCCTCGACACCATCTCGCGAGCGGACATTCGCGAGCGCATCGAGGCGGTCGCCGACAAGTACCAGGAGATGCAGGTCCAGCACGCCCACGTCCGCTTCCACGAGCACAAGGAGAAACTCCGTGGCACCCCCCTGATCCAGTGTCAGATCCGCCTGCGCACGAACAAGGGCCAGGCCGCCGGTTCCGGCGAGGGGTACGGTGCCGACACCGCCTTCCGCGTCGCAGCCGACAAACTCCAGCGCAACGTCCTCGACAAGAAGGGCGTCCGCGCCGACGAGGAGTACCGCGGCCAGCTCCTCCGCAAGCTCGGCGAACTGTAGCCGCCCCTCAGCGGTGAGACCGTTGGTTCGGTGGCTGATTCCGACCGCATTTTCAGCTGATTGAGTCCCGAAGCGGCCGGTACGACCGGTCGATTCCGGCGTCACCGGCCTGAGCGAGTAGCCGCTCCGAACGGACGGGAATCAGTCCTGCGTGACGGCGCCGTCGGCAGGCGTCACGGCGTCCGTACCGGGGAGGTAGCGTCGCCACAGCACGAGCACGCTCGGGAGGACGACGATGCTCACGGCGAAGGCGATGAGCAGCGCCACGACGACGATCGTGGCGAACCCACGGAACTGGGCCAGCGGCACGAGGAGCAGTGCACTGAACGCGCCAGCCGAGGTGAGCGTGCTCCCGAGGAGCGCGCCGCCGGTTCCGACGACGGCGTTCTCGAGCGCTTCGAAGGTCGAGTTCCCCTCCCGGAGTTCGTCGGCGAGGCGGTCACCGATGTGGATGTTGTAGTCGACCCCGAGCCCGATGACCAGCGCCATCAGGAGCGCGGTCAGGAGGTTCAGCGGAAGGTCGAGCAGGAACATCGCGCCGACGACGAGGCCGACGACCAGCGCGATCGGGATCGCGACGACCGCACCCAGCGTCGCGCTCCCGTGCATCACCCTGAACGCCAGCGCCAGGACGAGCACGATGGCGAGCAGCGCGATGACCATCGTCTGCAGGATACCGCCGATTAGTTCGTCGAGGACCGCCTCACTGACCGCGAACGATCCGACAACGGTCGCGGTCAGCCCGTTGCGCTCCATCTCCCGTTCGCCCGTCTCGAGCGTCGCGACGGTCCCCGAGCGTTCCGTCCAGTCCGCGTCGAGCGGCAGCGTCACGAGCGCCGACCGGTACTGTCCGTTCGTCCGTTCGAGGACCTCCCGCGCCGCGTCCGCGTCGGCGTCGTAGAACGCCCCGTACACCGTCACGAGGTCCTCGTCGGGGATCCCGTCGTCGTTCCCGTCGTGAGCGTCGAGCGTCGCCGCGAACGACTCGTTCTCGTCCGCGACGGCGTCCATGACAGTCACCGGCGACTGAACCTGCGGGCCGCCCGCTCCCGACACGACAAGGTCCTCGTCCTCGGTTCGGATCCGCTCGATCCCGGCCTCGACGTCCGCCAGGGCGCTCTCACGCGTGAGATTCCCCTCGACGAGGACGCGTTCCTGAACCGTGTCGGACTCGCTGGCCGGCTGGTAGACCTCCGTCCGTTCGTACTTCTCGACCCACGAGGAGACCTCCCAGCCGAGCGGTCCCGGGAGGTTCTGTTTCCACTCGGCGACTTCGGAGACGTCCTGTTCGAACTCCTCCCTGTCGAGTTCCGACCACGCGAGCCCACCGGCCGCGCTGACCAGGATCGCCAGGACGAGAACCGCCGGCGCGGCCCGCCGGGCGAGGGTGACAGTCGAGCGCAGCGCCGGCGTCAGGTACCGCCCGCGACCCAGCGCGAGCTTGCGGCGGTCGAAGCCGAACCGCTCGAGCGTGCCGTCGATGCCGACTTTCATCGCCGGTACCACGGTCAGGAAGATGATGAAGGCCGAGACCACCCCGAGCGTGATGCTCACGCCGAGGTCGCGGATCACCGGGAGCGGATTGGTGAGATTCGACAGGAACCCGATTGCGGCCGTCAGCGTGACGAGCACGAGCGCCGTCGCGACGAGGCGCGTGCTGCGACTCATCGGCTCCCGGATCCCCTCCTCGGCCCCCCGCTGCTCGCGATACCGGTTGAACACGTGGAATCCGAAGTCGATACTCAGGCCGGTGATCAGGACGGCCGGGATGATGCTGATGTAGCCCGCGCCGACGCCGATCCAGCCCATGATGCCGAACATCCAGGCGACCGAGAGGCCGACGCCGGTCATCCCGACCACGATGTCGACCAGGTCGCGGTAGGAAAACGCGAGCACGAGCAGGATGACCAGCAGCGCGACCGGCAACACGAGCTGGCTCATCTGGGCGAAAAAGTGCTCGTTGAAGGCGGTGAAGGCGTGCTGTCCGGCGGTGAAATAGCCCGCGTCGGCCCGTTCCTCGGCCGCGTCGTAGATGGTCTCCGTAGCCTCGGTGTAGGTCTCCGATCCCGGGTCCACGTCGAGCGTGAAAAGAAGACGCCTGTCCGCGGACTCGATCCGGGCCGGATCGTGGTCGGTCGGGAGGAGTCGAGCGGCCCGCGGGTCCTCGGCCAGCGTCGTCGAGAGAGCGTCGGCGACAGTCTCGTCGCTGGCGCCGTCGAGGGCGGCTATCTGCGCCGCGAGGTCAGGGTCAGTCTCGTCGGAAACCCGCGTCGCCACCAGATTCGACAGCCCGGTCACCCCCTCGTCAGCGAGCGACGACCGGAGGGCGTCGCTCTCGAGGAGTGCCTGCTGGAACCGCAACTCCTCGAGCAACGCCGTCCGCGACAGGGCGTTCCCGTCCTCGTCCCACACATAGACCGTCTGTACCGTGCGGTTCTCGTCGCTCTCGTTCGTCCCGTAGTTGGCATCGACGTAGTTCGCCTTCTCGACGCGTTCGAGGTGGTCGAACGAATCCGCGTCGGCGCCGGCCTGGGACCCCGTGTCGAGCATCGGGATCCCGGCGAGCACCACCGCCGACATCACCACCATTACCAGCAGCGTGATACGATTGTGTTCGGTGACGAAATCCGTCCCCGCGTGGAGAGCGTCGCGTATCATATCCGTATCGTTCGGCGGTACTCACAGACCTGTATTATAATCAATGGTACTGTTTCAGCGTGTGAACAGGCCGTTTTCCACAGTCCCGAGAGCGCGGTAGCTGTCGGGCATGGGTTCGGTCCGTCACTCGCCGGGGGCGGAAAACCGGGACGTCCAGGGGACGTGCCGAAGGTCTACTGGAAGCCGATGCGGCCACCCGAGCGGCGGTCCTGCCGGTCGGGGCCGCCGGACTTGAACTCGTCTTTCATCTGCTCGTAGTAGTCACGGATGTCGTCAGTGATCGTCGGGCGGACGTTGTCCATCGCCTGCTGGAAGTGGCGCATCTCGACGATATCGGCGTCCTCGTCCTCCCGGAGCGCCTCGATAGCGCCCTCGCGGGCGATCGATTCGAGGTCCGACCCCACGTACCCGTCAGTGACCTCGGCGAGTTCGCGCAGGCTCACGTCCGCGCCCAGCGGGGAGTCGTCGGTGTGGATCTTCAGGATCTGCTCGCGGCCCTCGGTGTCGGGTTCGCCGATCATCACCAGCCGGTCGAACCGACCCGAGCGGATGAGCGCGGGGTCGATCATGTCCGGACGGTTGGTCGCGCCGATGACCATCACGTCCTCCATATCCTCCAGTCCGTCGAGTTCGGTCAGCAACTGGTTGACGACGCGCTCGGAGACGTTACTGCCAACGTCGCCGCCCCGCCCCGGCGCCAACGAGTCGAGTTCGTCGAAGAAGATGACCGTCGGGGCGACCTGCTTGGCCTTCCGGAAGGTCTGCCTGATAGCCTTCTCGGACTCGCCGACCCACTTCGAGAGCAGTTGGGGCCCTCGAACCGAGATGAAGTTCGCGTCCGTCTCGTTGGCGACGGCCTTGGCCATCAGCGTTTTCCCGGTGCCGGGCGGGCCGTACAGCAGGACGCCCGAGGGCGGGCTGATGCCCATTCTGGTGAACTTCTCGGGCTGGTTCAGCGGCCACTCGACGGACTCCTGAACGTTGCTCTTGGCGTCTTCCAGACCGCCCACGTCGTCCCAGGAGACCTTCGGCAACTCCACGAGGACTTCCCGCATCGCGCTCGGACTCACCTCGTTCAGGGCCCCGCGGAAGTCGTCCCGTTTGATGATCATCCGGTCGATGAGACTCGGCGGGATATCCTCCTCGTCTAAGTCGATCTCCGGGAGATACCGGCGCAGCGCCTTCATCGCCGCTTCCTTCGTCAGACTCTCGATGTCGGCGCCGACGAAGCCGTGGGTCTCACTCGCCAGGCGGTCGAGGGTCACGTCGTCCGAGAGGGGCATCCCGCGGGTGTGGATCTGGAGGATCTCCTCGCGGCCCACCTCGTCGGGGACGCCGATCTCAATCTCGCGGTCGAACCGGCCCGGGCGCCGCAGCGCCGGATCCACGCTGTCGACGCGGTTGGTCGCGGCGATGACGATGACCTGCCCGCGCGATTCGAGGCCGTCCATCATCGTCAGCAGTTGCGCGACGACCCGGCGCTCGACCTCGCCGGTCACGTCCTCGCGCTTGGGCGCGATGGAGTCGAGTTCGTCGATGAAGATGATAGAGGGCGACTCCTCGCTGGCGTCCTCGAATATCTCGCGTAACTGCTGTTCGGACTCGCCGTAGTACTTGGAGATGATCTCCGGGCCGGCGATGGAGAAGAAACTCGCCGACGTTTCGTTGGCGACGGCCTTCGCGAGCAGCGTCTTCCCGGTACCCGGCGGGCCGTGGAGGAGAACCCCCTGTGGTGGCTCGATGCCGAGTTTCTTGAAGATCTGGGGGTGTTTCATCGGCAACTCGACCATCTCCCGCACCCGCTGGATCTCGTTTTGCAGGCCGCCGATGTCCTCGTAGGTAATCCCGCCGCCGGTCTTCTCGAACCCGGAGATGGGCTCCTCGCGGAGTTCCACGTCGGTGTCCTCGGTGATGAGGACGACGCCCTCGGGTTCGGTCTCGACGGCGATCAGGGGGATAGCCTGGCCGGGCGAGCGCATGAACGGGTGGTTCGTCGAACTCATCACGGGGACGATGTCGCGCTCGACGACCGGCCGTTTGAGGATCTGTCGCTTGACCATCCCCGCGGCGTCGGAGCCGAACTGGACCGACGCCTCCTCGGGCGGCGCGAGCACGAGCGAGTCGGCCTTCTCGGCTTCGGCTTTCCGGATTTCGACACGCTCGCCGATGCCCACGTCGGCGTTCTGGCGCGTGAAGCCGTCGATCCGCACGGTGTCGGTGTTCCAGTCCTGGCGGTCGGCGCGCCAGACTTTCGCCGCGGTCGTGTCCGCACCCTCGATCTCGATGATGTCTCCCGGGGAGAGCTTGAGGTGGAGGAGCGTGTCCGGGTCCAGACGGGCGATGCCGCGACCCGAGTCGTTCGGGTACGCTTTCGCCACTTCGAGTTGGACTTCGTTCATAGTGAGAGGTTGTCACTGACTCGGGTAGCCCCGCGGATATGCTTTTTGCTACCGGCGGTTTCGCCTCGCCACTGGCGGCGCCGGCAGGTACATACGGCCGGGGAACCGATCACCCGTATGGACCTCGCTACCGTCGGCGTCGGCGTCGCCGCGTTCCTCGTCATCGTCGTCGCCGACCGGATCGACGCAATCGTCGACGTCCTCTGGTCGTCGGACGACCCGCTCACCGACTTCGACGCGAACGACGACCAGTCCGACGACGGGAGCGCGGCGGACCACTTCGACGACTCCTGACGCGAGCGGCTTTTCGCGGCTCCGTTCGGCCCCCGCCGAGTCACGGCTTCGTGGTGGAGTCAAACCCGACCCAGCGCGGCCGCGATGTCGTCGCGTGTCACGTCCCCCCGCCTGAGGATTTCGACACTACTCGCCCCCTCCTCGGTCGTCGCGCCGGTCACGTCGACGATGGTGCTCGCCCGGGTCGTCCCCTGCGCACCCCCGGCGACGATGGCGTCGACGCCGTCGCCGACGTGTTCGCGGGCGAGTTCGACATCGACGAGCGTGTCGTCCGGGACGGCCCCGGAGCGGTTCGCGGAGGTCATCGCGACCGGCCCGTCGAGGCCGGCGACGAGCTCGCACCAGGTGGGGTTCGAGAGACAGCCGACCGAGACGGTGCCGTCGCGCTGGATTCGCTCGTGGGGCACGCGCTCGGTTCGCTCCAGCACGATATTCAGCGGTCCCGGCCAGAACGCGTCGACAAGCGCGTCGACCAGATCCGGGTCGTCGTGAGTGCCGTACCGGCGCCAGTCCGCAGGGTCGCGGACGAACAGCGTCAGCGGCTTGTGCGCCGGTCGACCCTTGATCTCGTAGGCCCGTTCGACGGCCGCCTCGTGTCGCGGGTCGACCAGCAACCCGAGGTTGGTGTCGCTGGGCGCGGCGACGACACCGCCCTCGCGGACGATTTCGGCCGCGCGCCGCAGGTTCTCGCTCGTCGGTTCCAGTACCGGCGCAGTCATCACTTCGGAGGGGGTGCGCTCGGGCCGTAAACGCACCGGTGGCATGTCAATGGTGCCCACGGCGTCCCCGCCGGCGCGAGCGGGATCCCGTTCAACCGGTGTCAGGGGGTTCGACCGGTATTTCGGCGGCGCCGTCCGGCGGGGGAAGTCAGGGCGTTTCCGTCCCCTGGATCGTGACCTCGTACGACGACTGGCCGCCGGGGTGGCGAAACACGAGATTCATCGACCCGCTCACGGCGGGTTCGTACGTCACGACGGCGCTTCTCGTCTCGCCGGGCGGGACCCACGCGGTGATCGTCCTCGGCAGCCCACCGTACTGGACGCCGCCCAGGAACATCCCGCGACGGTCGCCCGAATTCGTCACGTCGACCGTCAGTTCGACCGAGTCGCCAACAGTCGCACTCTCAGGCACGGAGACACTCGGTTCAAATTCCGGTGTCGCCGCGAGTGCCTCGCCGAAGTCGCTCTCGGTCCGGTATCGACGGCCGTCGTATTCGAGCGCCGGGTCCGATACGTCCACTGTCGGCACGTCGAAGACGAGCCAGCCGGTCGGATCCTCGGCCCGATAGAGCGTTTCGACCGTGGGCATCGCCGTCCCGGTCCAGGGGGCCGGTTTGGCGTCAATCCGGCGCTCATCAAGCGCGAGCGTGAACGCGAACGGTTGCGGGTCATCGTCGATGTCGGGCGCCCGAACGAACGCGAACTGGTCCCTGATGGGACTGTCGACCGCGATGGAGTCCGGGAGAGCGATGTGCCGCACCGCAGTTCGCGCGACGGCATCGAGCGGTTCCCGTTCCGGGCGAGGGTCGGACTGCGTGTCTGAGGGCGTCCCGGTCGGGGACGCGGACGACGCCGACGATTTCGGGGAGGACGACGCCGACGAGTCCGGCGTGGACGATGCCGACGAGTCACTGTCGCCGGGACAGCCTGCAAGCCCGACGGCCACCGGGACCGAAGCGAGGAATTGACGACGGCGCATGCTGTCAGCAAAGTCATAGGTTGATAAATGTCTTCTGTCCGTCAAAATGACCGGTGATCCCACGGCGCGCTTGGCTCCGGCGTCCCGCTGACCGGACGCTTTTTGCCGTCGCGCGACGCCTTCGAGGTATGCAAACCCTCGCGTTCGACGGCCGGATGGGCGCCAGCGGCGACATGCTCCTCGGGGCGCTGCTGGCGGCCGGCGCCGACCGCGACCGCCTCGCAGTGGTCGAGGACCACCTCCCCGTCCGCTACGAGGCCCGGTCGGTCACGAAAAACGGCATCGCCGCCACCGCCGTCAGCGTCCGTCACGAGGGCACGGACGCGGCGGACGAGGGCAAATCCGAAGATGACGGGCACGGAGATCACGACCACAGCCACGACGGTCACGATCACCACGACCACACGGACCACAACCACGACCACGCCGATCACTCGGACCACAGCCACGACCACAACCACGACCACAGCCACGGCCACGCCGAAGGCCACGGCCCGGAGCGGACCTACGCCGAAGTGGTCGCCCTCGTGGAGTCGATGGACCTGCCGGGGACCGTGGAACGCGACGCACTGGCGACCTTCGAGCGCCTGGGCGAGGCCGAGGCGAGCGTCCACGGGACGGACCTCGACTCGACGCACTTCCACGAGGTCGGCGCCGACGACGCCATCGCGGACGTGGTCGGGGTGGCGCTGCTGGTCGACGACCTCGGCCCCGAGCGCGTCGTCACGACGCCGCTCTCGACCGGCGGTGGCGAGGTGTCGATGAGCCACGGCACCTACCCGGTGCCCGCGCCCGCAGTCGTCGAGATAGCCGAGCGCGCCGACTGGTCGCTGCGGGGCGGGCCCATCGAGGCCGAACTGCTCACGCCCACCGGCGCGGCGCTTTTGGCCCACTACGCCGAGGGCGTCGAACGCCTCCCGACGCTCCGGGTCGAGGCATCGGGCTACGGCGCCGGCGGCTACGACTTCCCGGACCACCCGAACGTCCTCCGGGCCATCGTCGGGGCGGACCGGGGCGGACTCGGTCGCGAGGAGATCACCGTCCTCGAAACCAACGTCGACGACGTGACGCCGGAAGTGCTCGGCGGCCTTCAGGACTCGCTCGCGCAGGTGGGCGCGCGGGACGTGTCGGTCCTGCCGGCGACGATGAAGAAATCCCGGCCGGGCCACCTCGTGAAGGTCGTCGTCAAACCCGAAGACGCCGACCGCGTCGCGCGGCGCCTCGCCGAGGAGACCGGCACGCTCGGGATTCGAGAGCACGGCGCCGGCCACCGGTGGGTGGCCGACCGGGAGATCCGCCGTGTCTCCATCGAGGTCGACGGGGAGACCTACGAGGTCGACGTGAAGGTCGGCACCGATGATTCGGGCGAGGCCTTCGACGTGAGCGCGGAGTACGACGACGCGGCGGCCGTAGCGGCCGAGACGGACCGCCCGGTCCGCGAGGTGCGGAGACTCGCGGAGGAGTCCGTCGACGCGTCGGAGGAGTAGCGTGACCCAGACGGCGCTCGTCGTCGGCGCGAGCGGGTTCCTCGGTCGCGCGGTCGTACGGCGACTTCGAACTGACGGGTGGACCGTCGTCGGGACGTACTGTTCGACACCACCCGCGACTGCCGGGACCGGTGACGCCGACAGCGAGCGCCACGTTCCCGACCGAACTGTCCAGTTCGATTTCTGGACGGACGACCTCCGGTCACACGTCGTCGCCGTCGACGCCGATGCGGTCGTGTTCGCGGCTGCGGTCGAGTACGGTGGTGAGGCCGACACCGGCGACACCGACGCGGCCGCGGCGTTCGCACAGCGCGCGCAACTCATCGCGGAGGCCTGTGCGGACCGGCGGTTCATCTACGTCTCCAGCGCCGCCGTCTTCGACGGCAGGACTGGTCGCTACGACGAGTCGGCCGCGCGCTCCCCCCGCGATGAGTACGGCCGCCGACTGGTCGCGATGGAGGACGCCGTCGCGGACCACTGCGAGGACGCGGCCGTGTTTCGGACGAGCTACCTGTTCGGCTTTTCCGGTGGGACGCTCGACGACCGCCTGGCGCGCACCCGCGACCGACTCGACAGCGGCGACCCGGTCGCGTACTTCGTGGATATGCACAAGAGTCCGGTCGTCGTGACCGAGGCAGCGGCAGCCATCGCCACGCTGGCGGGGGCCGATACCTTTCCGGATAACTCGGACGAACGGCCGTTCGTCCTCCACGCGCCCGCCCCGCGAACGAGCGTGTACGACTTTCACTGCGACGCGATGGCTGCGCTCGGTCGCGACCCGTCGCCGATCGAAGCAGAGTCGATCCCGCCGGAGATGGACGTGGCGCCCGACCGGTCACTGCGCTCCGGTCGCTTCGCGTCGCTGGTAGGGTTCGAACCGACGCCGGTCGGGCCGGCGATCCGGTCACAGCTAGAGGACTGAGCGCGGCCGCTCGGGACGACTGACAGCGGCCTGCTCACTCGCCGTCGTCGCACTCGCGGTGTTCGGCCAGCGCCTCCTCGATAGTCAGATCGCCGGCGGCGACACGGCGGGCGAGGTGCTCGTCGATGGCGCGGTTGGTGTCGCTCTGCTCGCGCGAGCGGTCCTTGATGCGCTGGAGTTCGCCGGCGGTCGGGTCCACAGGACGAGAATCGACGCGTTCGCCCTCCAGGCGGGCGATGTTCACCGCCGCGAGCACGTCGCCCATCCCGCGCGCGCCGGTGCCGAGATAGGGGGTCGTCCCCGTCTCATCGACGAGTTCGACCGGCACGTCCGCCAGGTCGTCGATGATCTTCGAGCCCTGGAGGCGGGCGCCGTCGCCGACGCGGACCAGGGGGTCGACCGCGTCGTCGACCTCCTCGTGGACCACCTCGGCCGCATCGGCCAGCGGCACGTGGAAGGCGGCGACGACGGTCTCGCCCGAGAGCACGGCGATGCCCGGCCGCTCGCCGGGGTCGACGCCGACGACGGTCCGGCCGCTCCCACCGCGGAGGATGGCGACGACTTCGTCGACGGCGCGGCGTGGCGCGTCCGGGTCGGCGGTCACGACGGGGACGCCGTCGGGCGGATCCGGGGGTTCCCCGTCCGCGGCGACGACGACCGTCGTCCGCTCGGGCCAGTCCTCGTCCGGTTCGATCGTCGTGAACGCGACCCCGCGGTCCCGGAGTTCGTTGACCACGCCGTGGTAGACTTCGAAGTCCGCCGTCGCGACGACTATCACACGCCGATTTCGGCACCCACGCACCTAAGTGTTCGACTGTCCGCTCGCCCGACCGCCCGTCCGACCGCTCGCGCGCCGCCTGCCAGAGCGCTCGGGGAGTCTTCCGCCGGACGGCCGCGTTTGCCAGTGTTTTTGTCGGGTGGCGACGAACCCGCGGGTGTGTCAGAGCGTATCTCGACCGGCTGTGGGGCCGTCGACGAGTTGCTCGGCGGCGGCTTCGAGCGCGGTGCGGTCACGCAGGTCTACGGGCCGCCGGCCGCGGGCAAGACGAACATCGTGCTCTCGGCGGCCGTCGAACTGGCCGCGCGCGGCGACTCCGCGCTGCTGATCGACACCGAGGGGATCTCCATCGACCGGCTCGAACAACTCGCGAGCGGGCGCGACGACGCGGTCGAGGAGATCGCCTCGCGGATCGTCATCTCGGAGTCCCACACCTTCGAGGAACAGGAGGAAGCCGTCCGCGACGCCGAGGGGTTCGTCGACGCCGTGGACCTGATCGTCCTCGACAGCGCGACTGGGTTCTACCGGCTCCAGCGCACCGAACAGGAGGAAGGCGAGGCGCTGCGCGCGGTCGGCCGTCAGTTGGCCCACCTGCTCTCGCTGGCTCGCAAACACGACATCGCCGTCGCGTTCACGAATCAGGTGTTTACTGACCCTGACTCCGAGCAGGCCCGGGCGCTGGGCGGGCACACGCTCAATCACTGGTCGGCGACAATCGTCCGCGTCGACCGCTTTCGCGGCGGGAACCGGCGCGCGACGCTCGAAAAGCATCGTGCGAAAGCCGCCGGTGATTCCGCGCAGTTCTCGATCACCGACGACGGACTGGAGAGCGGCGGCCCGCGGTAGCGGAGCGGGGCGGGGCGGTGCGATGGCGGAGCGGGGCGGTGCGATGGCGGAGCGGGGCGGTGCCATGCGGTGGCCGGGAGCGCGTGCCGGCGCGAACGCGCCGGTCGCGCGTAGCGAGGGACCTCTAGTGATCGTCAGAACTTCTGATCGAGTGAGGATGAGTGGTCAGTAGCGACCGTGGACAGGTTGGTTTCAGAAATGTTCCACCACGAACTGCCCATTTATATGCGGGTGTCGAAATAGGCGTCTGCAGACCATCTAAGGCAGGTTTTGAACGGGTGAGTTTCCGAATCCCCCTTCACACAGGATTTTCGGAAACCTCATTAAAACTCTCTGTTTCCATTCTATACTCTTTTGAAGGCGTCTAAGCTATCGATCGGCTAACTATACAAAACTTCCAGTGATCACTACCGGTCCCTCGGACCTCGCGGTGAAACCGCGAGAACCCGGGGACAGGCAGGTCCGCCACGAGCATCCGCGCCGCAGGCGCGGTTCACCGCGAACGCGCCGCGTGAGCGGCCGTTTTTGGTCCAGCTTTTTCGAGGAGCCCTCGCCGCAGCGAACGGAGTGAGCGAGGAAGGGCGACGACGAAAAAGGTGGTCGGGCGACAGGCAGGCCCGCCACGAGCATCCGCGCCGAACGCAGTGAGGTGCGGTTCACTGCTCGAAGCGACTGGAAGGAGCGAAGAGCAGCAGTTTTCCCCAAGTTTTTGCAACGGGGGGTTCCCGCAGGCGCGCTTGCGCGCCGAGGAAACCCCCCGCAGTAAAAAGTGGGATCAGTAGATAAGCTGGTCGTCGTTCTCGACCATGTAGAGGGTGCGAGCGGCGATGTTGACGGCGTGGTCGCCGACGCGTTCGAGATCGCGAATCGTCAACAGGAGGCGGGACACGTCGGCCATCAGGCGCTCGATCTCCTCGTCGGTGGTCTCGTCGTCGACCTCGCGCTCGATGAGGTCGCGGACGACCGTCTCGGAGGCCGCTTCACAGCGGGTGTCGATGTCGTCGTCGCGGTCGGCGATGGCGACGCAGGCGTCGGTGTCCTCGCGGCCGTAGGCGGTCATCGCGTCCTCGACCATCTCGATGACTTCGGTGCCGATGTCCTGGATGTCGACGTCGGGGTAGAGGTCCCGCTCGGCTTCGAGCGTGTAGTCGCCGAGGTTCGTCGCCAGGTCGGCGATGCGTTCGAGGTCGGTGATGATCTTGAACGAGGCGGCGATAAAGCGCAGGTCGCCGGCGACGGGTTGCTGGAGCGCCAGCAGATCGATGCAGTCCTGTTCGAGGTCGAGGTACATCTGGTTTATCTCGCCGTCGCCCTCGATGACCTCCCAGGCGAGGTCGTCGTCCTTGTGTTCGAGCGCCTCCAGTCCCGCACGGAGGCGTTCGAGGACGACTTCGCTCATGTAGAGGACGTCCTCCCGCAGAGATTCGAGTTTCTCCTGATATCCTTCTCGTGGCATGGTTCGGTGTGGGCGGCCCGGGTACGTAGGCTTGACGGGCGTGACACGTTTTACGGCAGTCGCGACGGGGACAGAGACGAATCACGGCGAGTGGAGCAAAACGAGCAGCGCGGACGGCGCTATCCGAACTTGCCGGTGATGTAGTCCTCGACGCGCTGGTGTTCGGGGTTCTCGAAGATCGTCTGGGTGTCGTCGAACTCGACGAGTTCGCCGCCGGTGAGGAAGACGGCGGTCTTGTCGGAGATCCGGGCTGCCTGTTGCATGTTGTGGGTGACGATGACGACCGTGTACTCTTCGGCGAGTTCCTCGATGAGGTCCTCGATCTTCGAGGTGGCGATAGGATCCAGCGCCGATGCGGGCTCGTCCATCAGGAGGACTTCGGGGTCGGGTGCGATAGCGCGGGCGATACAGAGCCGTTGCTGTTGGCCTCCCGAGAGTTCGAGGCCGGACTCGTCGAGTTGGTCCTCGACCTCCTCCCAGAGGGCGGCCCGCTTGAGCGAGCGCTCGACGATCTCGTCGTAGTCCCCGTCCATGTTCTGGACCTCGAGACCGTAGGTGACGTTGTCGTAGATGCTCTTGGGGAAGGGGTTGGGCTCCTGGAAGACGATGCCAACGCGTCGACGGAGTGCGACGGGGTCGACGTCGTCGTCGTAGACGTTCTTGCCCCGGAGATAGAGGTCACCCTCGACGCGCGCGGCGTCTATCATGTCGTTCATCCGGTTGATACACCGCAAGAAGGTCGATTTCCCACATCCCGACGGGCCGATCATCGCGGTGACGCGGTTCTCTGGGATCTCCAGGCTGATGTCCCGAAGCGCCTGGTCGTCGTTGTACCAGACGTTCACGTCGTCGGCGCGGATGATCGTGCGGTCGGCGTCGATCGTGCCGGCGGTATCGGCCGTGACCTCGGTGTCGATGGCCATCTCGTCGGTGATCACGTCGTCTGTTCCCTGTTCGCTCGCGGCCGGGTCGGTCTTCGAGTCTGTGTTGGACATGGTCAGTGGTCTCGCTGGTACTTGTTGCGCAAAACGATAGCGATAGAGTTCATGCTCAGGAGGACGACGAGCAGGACGACCACCCCCGCGGGAACCGCCTTGTTGTGGAACTCGGGGGTCGCGTAGTTGCTCGCCCACGCGTACACCTGCAGGGGCATCGCTCCGGTTTTCGACGAGAAGTCCGTCGGGAGGGCATAGAGGACGCTCGGCGCCCCGATCATCAAAAGCGGGGCCGTCTCCCCGATAGCGCGCCCGAGGGCGAGGATGGTTCCGGTCAGGATAGCCGGGAACGCCTCCGGGAGGACGACGTTCCGGACCGTCTGCCAGCGGGTCGCACCCATCCCGTAGGAGGCCTGGCGCATCTCGTCGGGGACGCCCCGGAGCGCCTCTCGGGCGGAGATGATAACGATGGGGAGAATGAGCAGGGCGAGCGTCGCGCCGCCGACCAGGACTGTCCCCCGCGGCTGGCCAAGATAGCGCGTAAACACGCCGAGTCCGAGCAGGCCATAGACGACCGACGGAACGCCGGCGAGGTTCGAGATGTTGACGTCGATGGTCCGGGTGAGGCGATTGTTCGGGGCGTACTCCTCGAGATAGACGGCCGCGCCGACACCGACGGGGAACGAGATAGCGGCGACGGTCACCATCAGGAGGATCGAGCCGCCGATAGCCGGGTAGAGGCCGGCCTCGGCCGCGGTGTTGTTGTGCGCGCTGGTGAGGAACTGCCAGTCGACCCAGGCCTGCGGGCCGGCGAAACCCAGCGCGTCGACGGCGGCGGCGCCGACCAGTGCGCCACCGAGGACGGCTGCCGCGAGCGCGAGTCCCGGCCGGAGTTCGGGATGGCGTCGCACGCGTCCTGCGACGTAGCCGCCCGTCGGAACGACCGACATCACCGTCATGACCAGCGCAGGTACCGGCGTAATACCGACGAGCGGTCCGATGTTCGTCGCGAGGACGACCACCCCAAGGCCGATGCCGGCGGCGAGGACGGTCCCGCGCCAGCCGGTGTCGGCCGCGACGTATCGACCGACCACGACGGCAAGTGGAAGCGCCAGCGACGCCGTGAGCATGACCCAGTCCGACGGGTAGACCGGCAGTGACTGGACCGCGTCCGGGACGAACAGCACGGACCCGACGAGAAACGCGCCCGACGCGAGGAACCGAGCCAGAAAGGGGATGCGGTGGCTGAATCGCGAGAGGGTGACGATACCGGCGAACGCCGTCCCGAACGCGAGCACGAACGCGAACCAGACAACCGGCGCGACGATGTCGACGAAGATCATCGCGGCGCCGGCCGCGAACATCGAACTAACTGCGAGCATGCCTACCGTTATCGTCCCGAACTGGAACGACTCCGCGTCGAACCGGTAGAGGTACCCGCCCACGGCGATCGTCGGGACGACCAGCGTCAGAAAGAAAGTCAGGTGCCAGGCGGGGTCGGCTGTCAGCGGGCGGATGGCGTCGTTAGCGACGTACACGAGCAGGATGGCGAGGGCGACGATCCCGAGCAGCGTCGCGACGAGCAAGAGTGCGCGGAACACTCTGTCGGCCGTTCGGCTGACGCGCCCGAAGCTCTCGATGACTCGTTCACCCGCCGCGGTCGGTGTGTCCCGTTCAGTCGCCATCTCAGTACTCCTCCCGGTAGTGTTGTGCGATGAGGTCGCTGATGATGTTCATGACGAGCGTGATGACAAAGAGGGTCAGTCCGATGGCGAACAGGCTCCGGTAGGCGAGCCCGCCGCCAGTAACGTCGCCTTTCAGGAGTTCGACCATCCCGGCGGTCATCGGCTGGACGCTCTCGAGGTACGATCGGGGGTCGAGCGGGTTGAGAAACTGGGTGCGCGAGCCGGCGGCGATGGTGACAGCCATCGTCTCGCCGATAGCCCGCGAGAGCGCGAGGATGAACGAGGAGAAGATGCCCGAAAGCGCCGCAGGAATGACGATCCCGGTCGAGACGTCGAACTTGGTCGCGCCCATCCCGTACCCCGCTTGCCGGAGTTCGTCCGGCACGGCGGACATCGCATCCTCGCTGATCGAGGCGACCATCGGGATGATCATGATGCCGACGACGATGCTCGCAGAGAGCATGTTGAACGTCCCGATACCGGGAATGAACGTCGCCAGAGCCGGCGTGATGTAGACGACGGCGAAAAAACCGTAGACCACGGTCGGAACGCCCGCGAGCACCTCGAGCGCCGGCTTGAGGACCGACCGAGCACGGGGGCTGGCGTACTCGCTGAGGTAGATCGCCGTCGCGACACCGAGTGGAAGCGCGATGATAGCCGATCCGATGGTGATCATCAGCGTCCCCGTGACGAAGGGGAGAACACCGAACTGGCCGTCGTGCATCCGCCATTTCGTCCCGGTGAGGAAGTCGATAGCGGAGGTAGTCGTGCCCTCGAACCCGACCAGTCCCGCCGTCGAGTCGAAGAACTTGGCGGCCTCCGTCGTGAGCAACAGGATGATCCCGAGCGTCGTCGCGACGGTCAGGACAGCGCACAACAGGAAAAACGACCGAATCAGCAACTCCCGCGGCGAGTTCTCGGTCCGTCGCGTGAGATCCCGTTCCAGGTCGTCCGTACTCATCGATGGGTGGATTTAGGCCGTCCCGATATAGTACGTTCGCTTGTGGTTCACGAGCGCGCCTCGTCGATGGCCGTCTCGAGCGCGTCCATCTGTTCGGACTGGTCGGAATCACTCAGCGGGACGTAGCCGACCTCGTTGGCGACGATTTCCTGGCTCGTGCTGTTTTCCAGCCAGAAGCGAGCGAACTCCGCGATCTGGTCCTCAGTGAGCGCGGACTTTTTCGCGTAGGTGAAAAGGGGTCGGGCGAGGGGTGTATACTCGCCCGAACGCGCTGTCTCCAGCGAGGGTTCGACACAGCCGTCGCCGTCGTCGACGCCGAGTGCCTTCACTCGGTCGGAGTTTTGCGAGTAGTAGGCGAAACCGAGATAGCCAAGCGCGTTCTCCGAACCCTCGACGCCCTGGATGATCGTCCGGTCCTGCTCGGTCGGCGAGTAGTCCTGGCGATGACTCCCGCCCTCGCCGAGTATCGACTCGATGAAATAATCGTAGGTCCCGGAGGCATCCGACGGGCCGTACAGTTCCAGTTCGCGGTCGGGCCACTCGGAGTTGACCTCCTGCCAGGTCGAGGGGGAGTCCTCACCGGACCAGATCTGAGCGAGTTCCTCGGTCGTGATACAGTCGATCCAGTCGGCATCGTTGTTGACGACGACCGTCAACGCGTCCGTCGCGACCCGCAGTTCGACCGGCTCGATGTCGTTACCCGAACACTGCTCTCGTTCGGGCTCGCGGATCGGGCGGGAGGCGTTGTTGAAGTCCGTGTCGCCGGCACAGAAACTGTTGGCGAACCCACCGCCGGTCCCCGTGGGTGAGACGTTTGGCCTGACCCCGGAGTGGTCCTCGGCGAAGCGTTGGGTCATCGCCGTCGCCAGCGGGAAGACGGTCGAACTCCCCGAAATATCGATCGCGCCCGACAGCGAGTCGTCGGTCGAGTCGGTTCCACCGTTCCCACTGTCCCCTTCCTGCGTACACCCCGCGAGCGCGAGGGCACCTGTCAGGCCGCTACTCACCAGAAATTGGCGTCTCGTCACGCTGGAACTGCCGTCCCGTGTCATCACGTGGAGCCTACCCTGGCGTGAATAAATACCCTTCTATGACTTATACATACCCCAAATTTTTCTATATAGACAAATATACCCACACAGTTAGAGGCGTCCTACTAATTTCAATATCATAGAGATATTACGGCATTAGACGGCATATTTGTCGCATTTTCGCGGACATCTGTGCGCGCACACGTGTGAACAGGGGCATCTGAAGGACCTCGATACAGCCACTCAAAACTCCAGTATGCGGGTATTTATTCCCCGATATCCAGGGACCCCGCGTAATCTCCGCAAAAGTATATAGATACAGTATGATTTATGGTGGTTGGGTCCAGTCCCCAAAATATGGAGACGCGGAAAGTCCAGGTGACGGGTGGGTCGACGTACACGGTATCGCTACCGAAAGACTGGGCGACGGCCAATGATGTCAGCGCGGGCAGTGTCGTGGAGTTCCACTCGGAGGAGGACATCCTCCTGCTCTCGCCCAAGCGCGAGGAGGACCGCGAGCGCGGCTCGATCGACATCGATGGACTCCAGGGCGACCAGCTCACCCGCGCCGTGATGACGATGTACGTCAGCGGCTTCGACGTCATCGAGTTCGAGGCCCCGCGGGTGACCGCGAGCCAGCGCCGCACCATCCGCGAGGCCACGCAGGGACTCGTCGGACTAGAAGTCATCGAGGAGACCGGCGACCGGGTCGTCCTCCAGGACCTGCTCGACTCCTCGGAGCTGTCGGTCCACAACGCGATCACACGGATGCGACTGGTCTCGCTGACGATGCTCTCCGACGCGGTGACGGCGCTCGTCGAGAACGACGACGAACTCGCCCACGACGTCATCGAGCGCGACGACGACGTGGACCGCCTCTGGTATATGGTCTCGCGCGTGTTCCGCACGGTGCTTCGCAACCCCGCGGCGGCCTCCGAAATCGGCTTTCCACGCGAGACGGTCTTCGACTACCAGTCGAGCGCCCGACAGCTCGAGCGGATCGCCGACCACGCCACCAAGATCGCCGGCATCGGCCTCGACATCGGCGACGTCGACGAGGACGTCGTCGCCGGGTTACGGGACCTGCAGGACGCCGCTCTGACGGTTCCCGAGACGGCGATGGACGCGCTCCTCTCGGACGACGCCGAGGAGGCCGTCACGCTCGCCTCCGAAGCCCGCAGCGACCTCCCCGCTATCGACGCCCGCGCTCGCGAGATCGGTGACGTGATCCGCAACCTCGACGACCCCGAACTGGCCCAGTCGCTCGGGCTGGTCGTCGACTCGCTGTCCCGAACCGCCGACTACGGCGGGAACATCGCCGAGAGCGCGCTCCAGAAGGCCGCGCCGAGTCCGTAGGCTCGTTTTCCTTTCGGCCCACACGCCAGCCGGGTCGTTTTCTTTCGGCCCACAGCGCCACCTGTATCGTCGTGTTTTCGGCCCACAGTACCACCCGTATTCGTTGTGTGCGCGTCACCCGACGTGACTGGGCGGGGACTGCCGAAACGTGAGTGGGGGGATATCCCCCCGAGAACAGCGATCGGTGGTGGTTCAACCGGGTGACGTGCGACGATCGTCTCGGGATCGCGCAGGTGCTCATTCTCGTGCTCGGTGACTATGGACGGTGGCCGTCACACGTCATCAGCGACTGGCCCCCGAGAGGGGAAAAGGCTCGCTAAGATCGGTACGGCCGCCCCCGGTCGGGCCCGGAACCGTACGGAGAACTATATAGTCGCGAGTTACTGTCGCCGACGATCCCTCTCAGTCCACGAGGACGGCGTTGATCTGGCCGTCCTGGCCGGGACGGGAGGTCACGCGGGCGCGGCCCTCGCTCGTCTCGATGACGGCGCCTTTCGTGACGATGTTCCGTCGCACGTAGTTGGGGTTCGAGGCGTTCTCGACGACGTCCTCGACCGTCGCAGAGACGACGTTGCCGTCGGTGGCGACGGAAGCGGTGCCGGCCTCGACGACGCGGACCTTGCTCGTGTTGCCGCGGGCGTCGACGGTTTTACGCTTGTCGTCGCCGACGCGCGTCTCGGTCGGCTGGTCGCCGAGTTCGTGCTTTTTCTTCTTGCGGAAGTCGCGTCGCCGGCCGCCTGTGCGCTTGCGCGTGGAGCGTCCCTGGAACTTCATACGTGTGTGGAGTCCCAGCGCATACTTGAACCTCTCGACTCGACGCGCTCGCTGACAGGACCGTTCGAACGTGGCCGGTCAGGGACACGTCGCGGGACTGGCGGAAGAACGTCCGGCACCGCGCCGGATCGAGACGGGAACCGAACTGTCGTCGACGAGCGCCGGCGGTTGTCAGGCGAACAGGTCGCGCGCGTTCTCGACGGTCTCATCGTCGGCGTCTTCGGCGCGAAGCGCGCGTGTCGGGACCGCGACGAGACGCGCGACCAGCCTGTCGGCCAGCGACTCAACGGCCGCTCGCTCCGCCGGCGAGAGGTCCGCCGCTTCAAGCCGGGCCAGCGCCTTCCGGAGTTCGCGCTCGCGGACGGCGTCGGCTCGCTCATCGATCGCGGCTATCGCGTCGGTCGCCGCGTCCGACCTGCTCGACGCGTCCGACCCGCTCACCGCGTCCGACCCGCTCGACACATCCGACCTGTTCGCCACCCTGGCGTCCGCCGTCACCGCTGGCCCGGCCGACTCGGCGGCGTCGCCGCGCTCCGCGTCGGTCATGCGCGCCAGATGACCGTCACGGTCACACCCTCGCGCTCGACTGTCTCGTAGGCGTAGCCCCGGTCGTCGAGTTTCGGGTAGAGGTGCTGGGGTGCGCGGTCGTTGAACTGGACCAGGACCGTCTCGTCGTCGAGGTCCGGCAGTCGCTCCAGCGTGTTCGCGAGCGGTTTCGGCGGCCCGAGGTTCCGAACGTCGAGCCGTTCGCGCGGGGCGTCGGTCGGCGCCGCCGTCTCGGCCACCGCCGCCTGGGCGTCGAGTTCCGTGGACATGGGCGACCGTAGAACCGCCAGCGGGCCGGGGGTTTCCCCGAACGTGTTCGTATCGTCACCCCACAGACTTCCCTCGGGGGCGATCAGATGTCGATTTCGACGGTCTTGCCGGTGCGGGCGGATTCGTAGGCGGCCTCGGTGACGGCGGTGACGGTGAGCGCGTCGCGGGCCGTCGCCGGCGGGTCGGCGCCCTCGCGGATCACGTCGACGAACGCCGCGGGTTTCGAGCGGTGGTCGTACTCGGTGACGTGCCGGGCGAGCGAGTCACCGTCGCGGTCGACGAACTGGAGGTCGGGTCGCCCCCACTCCGCGCGGTCGATGTAGAGCCCGCCCGACTCGCCCCAGGCGTGGACGTGCTCGCGGTGGCGCGCGGCGTCGCCCGAGACGGCGATGGAGGCCACGGCGCCGTTCGCGAATTCGACGGTGAGCGCGGCCTGCACGTCGACGCGCTCGGCCGCGTCGTGGAACTGCATCTGCGCGTCGACGGCGACCGGGGAGAGCCCGGTCGACCAGAGGACCGCGTCGAGGAGGTGGCTCCCGGTGTCGTAGAGTTGCCCCCCGCCGGAGAGGTCGGGGTTCGACCGCCAGGCGCCCTCCTGCCCCGAGATCCAGTCCTGCGTGATCTCCGCGGTGAGGTAATCGACCTCGCCGACGCGCTCGGGAAGTTCGTCACGCACCGCCCGGAAGGTCGGGTCGAGGTGGCGCTGGTAGCCGACCATCAGCGCCGCCTCGCCGGTCTCCGCCCTGGCGACCAGGTCCTCGGCGTCCGCCAGATCCGTACACAGCGGCTTCTCACAGAGCGTGTCGATCCCCTGGTCGAGCGCCGCGACGACCTGGTCGTAGTGGAGGGTGTGCGGCGTCGCAACGACGACGCCATCGAGGTCCGTCCCGTCGAGCATCGCCTCGTGGTCGGCGTAGCGGTCGCCCTCGGGCACGCCGAACTCCGCGGCCGCACTCGCCCGGTTGTCCTCGTCGACGTCGGCGACTGCGACGACCGCCGCACCGTCGACGTCCCCGAACCCGCGTCCCAAATGCGTTCCCAGACCGCCGGTGCCGGTGATACCGATCCTGACCTCGCTCGCGTCAGACATGGATACCTGCCGGTCCGGCGGCGGCGTAACTCTTCGGGAAGGGTGCAAACGTTCCGGGACCGGTCGGCGTCCGTTGGCCGATTCGGAACCACATTCTTCGCGTCCTTTTAAGGCTACAAATGAAACTGGGAATTCTGGGAGCTGGGAGGTCCAAGATCGGTGCGAATCCCGAGCGAGATCGACTTACTGACTGAACAGCACTCAAACTACTGACATATACTGCGAAAATACGCGAAAATGAACAGAGCAGCCGCTATCGAATCAGAGAACCCGGAGTGAAAAAAGCGTTACCCGAACTCACGCAGGAAGTCCCCTAACGCTCGCACGAACGTCTTCGCCGTGATTACTGGCGGTGACCGGATCGGCTTGTCGAGCGCGACCTTGATCAGATAGTCTGTGAGCCGCCACAGATTATAGATCAGCGTCGACAGCGCGAAGTTACACAGCCGAAGCCGGTAGTCCGTCGACGACGTCTTCGGCATGAAATCCTTAATCGACTTGTACTGGTTCTCAATGTCCCACCGCCGGCTGTAGCCGTTCGCGATACTCTGAATCTCTTCGGGGTCGACGTGGTCCTCGTTGGTCACGAACACCGCATACTTTCCGTCAGCCTCATCGCTTGTACTCGGCGTATAGAGGAACTCCGCCTCGTGGTGGACCTCGCCATCAATCTCGAACGGAACATTGTGCTTGACAGCTGCGTCTGCTGTTGGATGCTCCTGGATATCCTGAATTGCTGCTAAGTCATCCTCGTACGTCGGCACTGGAGAGAGATACGTAAGCCCGCGCTCGTGAACATCTGCATACACGCGATTGGCGTAGAATCCACGATCGAACATTACTGTGTCCAAGTCGACGAACTGCTCTGCGCGGTCAAGCAACCGACTCACCAGGTCAGCCTTTGAGTATGACGGCGAGTCGTCAGGCTCCCATTTCGAGTTCTCCTTGACCGGTTCGATACCGAGAACAATCGGCGCGTGGTTACCAACCAAGGTGATCGTCGCGTACTTGTATCCATGCTTGTACTCGCCGTCTTTCTTGTACCCGCTCACCATCTTCGGGTAGTCCGGCTTCGCGATACCTGCCTCCTTATCCTCCCACGGCCAGACGTGAAACTGATCGTGCGTGATGTCGATCGCCGCAACGGTCTCCCGAGAATCGAAAGGGTCGTCTCCACGAATTGAATTGATGATGTTCTGTGTCGCGGCGTCGAAGGCCGTCATAATCTCGTCTCGCGTCTGGGAGATCTTCGGGAGTGAATCAAGGTCCTCGAAATCCGCGAACGTAAGCTGGCCGTCTGCATCATCCGGCGTCCCGATTTTCTTGATTGCCTTCAAGAAGGTCGAATCGTCACAGACGAGGTCATCATCAGTGAGCCAGCCATACTCCGCTTCTGAGTGAGCACTCCCGTTGTTCGCGCAGATACGCGCGAACATATCCAAAATCACCTCGTCAGAGTACGTCTTGTGGGCCGCCCGTTTCGTATCGAACTCGGGAAGGACGTGTTTTCGAGCGAGCGTCAGCGTTTTCTGGGCTTTCTCCTTCTTGTACTCGCTCGTACTCTGTGCCCCCTCTTCCTCGGTTTCGGTTGGAACGGACGGTACGAGAGCTTCTGTGAGGACATCATTGTCGAGCGCGACTTGCCGGACGCCAGCCACAGTCCGGTTGAGGATTTCTTGGGTGTCCTCACTGAATTTCCCGTGCGTGTACGAGAGTTGCTGTTGGGTCGGCGTGTTCTTGAGGTTCGTAATATCGAAGTGGAAGCTCTTGACGAGACTTGGCTCGCGTCCGAGTCGTTGCGCTAATTCGTTCTGTGAGATCCCGCGTATTCCCTTGAATAAGAGCGTGCGAAACATTTCGTCGGTCTCGAAGTCGACGCGGTTCTGGTCGCGGGCGTCCTCGAGATCGTCAACTGGAATCGAGAGCTGGCGAATGACGTCCCAGAGGTGGTCTTCGCGCTCACAGAGCGTCTCCGCGTGAACGACGATTGACTCAGCGACTGCCGCCAGGTCACTCGTCATTATCCCGCCTCCAAGCCGCACTACTGCACTGGTAGCATGACGCTAGCCAGATTGTGGAGTGATTCAGTCCCAGTGTAGCTCTGCTGGGATGACGAATATCGGTATAGAATAGAGTAGAATTAGGGTCAGCCATTAGCGTCGGTTGTCTGTCTGGGGCTTGTCACTGCGGATGTATGAAGGGGTGTGCGTGCTGTAGTTGCAGAATTGGTTGTGGCTGAAATACGGTATAGTCCAAAAATCGGTATGAGTTATATATCGGTTGGATTTATAGTGGCTGGTGGCGAATGCGTGGATACGATGGGATTAGACGACCTAGAGGGGTTTCTCCGGCAGAAGGGCGCGCCGGAACTCATCACGGAGATCGGGACGGGAACAGCGACGTTTAACGCACTCGTCGACGCGGCTGCGGTGAGTTCTTCGACAGTGTCCTCACGGTTATCCGAGGGTGTTGAACGCGATATTTTCACCGTCAGCCATAGGCCGACTGAGCATGGGACAGAAAAGCGGTATGAGCTGACGCTGCTTGGACGGCGAATCTATGATTGGGCAGAAAAGACGGAGTTCGAGCGGAAGGTTCGAGAACTGCGTCGGCTGCGTCACGAGCGTGATACGTCGTTCGAGCAGCTGATCGGGAAGCTCAACCGAGATATGGAGATCCGCAAGATGGTCGCGGATTCAGACCCCCTGGAAGGCAAGGATGTTGACCTACCAGAGGACGCATCGCTCGTACCGAAAGCTCCGTCAGAGGAAGAGCTTCGTGAAGCCAAATTCGAACGCATGGAAGAATCACTCGAGCCAATTGCTGACGATCAAGCCGAGGGAAGTAGTGAGTGAAGACGAACTCCTGAACGCTAAGTACAGGTGAATGAAGTAGCACTCAATAATGGAGGTGTTGCCTGCCAAGTGCATTATTTCCCAAATTCATTCAGTTGCTCCGTCTCACCGGTACAGATTGAGTCGCTGGAAAATCGAGCCAAGCAGTACCGCAACTGGAATGATTTCGAGCCGCCCGACCCACATGTTGATTATCAACATCGCCTTGGCAGTGTCGGGCATTGTCGGGCCTGTAATCCCGGAGTCTAGACCGACGTTACTCTGTGCACTCATCACGTCGAAGATAACGTACTCCAGCGGATGACCCGGTGACAGCACGCGCAAGAGCACGGCAACACCGATTATGAGGAACAAGATCCAGAGGATGAACACGACCGTCGCTTCGGTGTACTCGCGCTGAGCCTGCTCTTCGCTGAGCCGTCGGTCACCGATCTTGAGATACCGGATTGCGCTCGACGGTTCGAAGACATCTCGTATCTGCCAGGCCGTCCCCTTGAACAGCGTAACCATCCGGATGATTTTGAGCCCACTGGTCGTCGATCCAGCCGCTCCACCAGTGAGCATTCCGAGACACATGAAGAGTGTTGCACCAGTATCCCATACCCGATCGGTCCCACCGCCGATCGTCTCGGTACCGAACCCGGTATTCGAGACCGCCGAAACGAACTGGAAGAGGCTCGCTCGGAACGTATGTTCGAGCGTGTCGTACTGGCCGTTCGCATACAGGATCGCCGCCAGCGCGAGTGAGCCGGCCGTGAACCAGATGAACACCCATCGTGTTTGCAGGTCAGCGTAGAAGTTCCGCAATTCACCCTTGAAGATCAGGTAGTGGATCGGGAATGCGATACTACCAGCAAACATGACGGGCACAACAGCGTACTCGATCAGCGGGCTGTCGTAGTGCCCGATTGAAGCACCGTGGACAGAGAATCCCCCGGTCGCAATCCCCGTCATGCCGTGGTTAATCGCGTCCCACAACGGCATTCCGACCAGCAAAAACAGGATGATCGACCCGATCGTGAGTCCGACGAAGATTTTCCAGATTTCCTGGACCGTCGTCACGATACTTGGGTGGATCTTCTCCGAGCGGGCTTCACTTTCGTAGAGTGTGTACGAGCCACTGCTTCCGCCACCGCGGTGGAGAATCGCTACGGTGAGAACGATCACGCCGACGCCGCCGACCCATTCGATGAACGACCGCCACCAGTGGATCGACCGCGGCAGCTTGTCTTCGACAGCGGCCATCGTCAGTCCGGTCCCGGTGAATCCACTCATACTTTCGAAGACCGCGTCCAGCGGATTGAGGAAGATGACCGTCGTGTCGTCCATCGGCGGCGTGTTCATCCAGACGGGAAACGGGTCGATCTGGATCGTCCAGGCGACGAGTAAGAACGGTAGTCCACCGAGAAAACCGATCACAGCCCATGCAGTGGCCGCGGTAACCATCGCGTCGCGTTTCTCCGGCGGGTCAGCATCCCGGTACCACCGGACGAGTCCAGTTCCGAATCCGCCCAAGGTGACCGCAGTGACAGCAAACGCAGGCGTCGCGTAGAACTCACCATTAACGACTGCCACGATGATCGAAACCGCCGACATCAGGGCAACGGCCTGTACAATGCGACCGGTGTCGTGTCCGACAGCCCTCGTATTTACGTTCAGCATGAAAGCCGTTTAGTTGATCAAATACCCGCTCTCAGTTTTTATCGTTATCATCATCCTCTATAGCTTCGATGCCTCGTTTCCAACGGTAGTACAGCGAACGCGCAGTTCGGTCACTGTCACGTGACATAAGAACGGTCGCCTCATTAAGCTCTGAAACGGTTTCTTGTACCGATTCATAGACGATCTTCTTCAACCGAGATTTCTGTTCCGGAGCCCCGATCGATACAAAATCGTGGTCCTTCGCTTGCTGCACGATAACATCGGCTGTATCAGAAGCTGTTTTCAGTTCCGTTTCGGTCGTCACATCGGAACCGAGGACGTAGTCGGCGAACTTCAGCAGGTCTTCACCTTCACCTGTCGCTTCTGCAGATGCATCAGGTGAGATAACGTGAAGAACGGTAACTGATGCATTAGCATGGCGTGCTACTGCGCGCGCTGCTTCTGCAGCAAGAGCAGCGTGTGGTCCTGCCCCAACAGGTAACAGTATTGAATCTATTGTCTCTGCCTCAGATTCGGCGAGAGAGGCGACAGTGTGTCCTTCGATATCCGGAACGTATAGCGTATTCTCTCCACTTTTAACGCCCATGTTTTCGACGAACACGTCACACTCGGCCTCAGCCAAGATCGTATCGACCGTGCTCCGATTGAGTAACCAGCCCTCGTCAAGTCCGGTCCCACGTAGCAACAAGACTGCCGTCTCGTTCCCGCCGTTGACGACGCTGAGGATTCCGCTCGTGATGTCCGATACAGCACGAACGCTTGCAGTAACCGAAACGCTTGGGTCAAGTTCCTGTGCCACGTCGGCCATCTCAGCTAACTGTGTTTGCCGGTCCTCGATGGCCTCAACCACCTCCGGTTTATCAGAGGCCGCCGATTCTTCTGATTGAACGTACTCTCGAACGGGTTCGAGTGCAGACTCGTCCTGAACAGCCTCCATCCCGACCAAGAGTACCCGGCCGTCGTTGTCCGCCGCGAGCGCAACCGCTGTTCGGAGAAACCGGTGGACGTTGATCCCCGTGTACGTATCGAGCAGCGTCCCGGTGACTGGAACAACGACGAGATAATCGGGTGTCTGAATCCGCGGGCCACTGCGGAGATACGAGTCATCATCCGAGTCGGACGTGTCCCGTGGAACGGTGATTCGAACGTCTGGAGGCTCAGAGTCGTCTGACATGGCTAGGTCCTCGTGAAGATGTCTGTTATCTGTCTGTCTGCACCGTTCCCGGCGAAAATCGTCACGACATCGCCTGGCTCGATCTCAGTCTCACCCTTTGGGATGTGTAGTTCATCGTCTCGAACGATAGCGACGATAATCGTCTCCTCTGGCAACAGGTCTTCCCTGTCAGCGTCGATCAGGTTGAGGCCCGCGATCGGAGCGCCATCTTCGACCGTGGCCTCAAAGATCTCAGCTTCACCGGCGATCGGCATGAAGTCCTGAATCGCAGGGTGTTGGACAGCTCGATAGAGATACTGGCCGTTGAGTTGGTGCGGGCTTTCGACGATGTTCACACCGAGGTCCTCGAATAATTCCATGTGGGCGGGGTCGTTGATCGAACTCACGAGCGTTTCGACCCCGTACTGTTTCCCGAACATGGTAACCATGAGGTTCACCGAATCGCTCTCCGTCGTCGAGATGAGTGCATCCGCTTCCTCGACACCGGCTTCGAGCATGATGTCTTTCGACGCTGCATCCGCATTGATGACCATGCAGTCGTAGGTTGCACTCACCTCCTCTGCGAGCTCCGTGTCGCGTTCGATGACGACCACCTCGTGGTCGTCTTGCGTTGCGAGGTCGATGACGGTGCGTCCAGTGCGGCCTGCGCCGATGATGATTACGTACATTGGTGGTGGGATCGTGACGGTGATAGTCGGCTACGATACGTGCTAGGGACAGCGATATGGTGTGGTGGCCCGGGAACGTCGAGTATAGGGTTCTTGAGGAATGTTTCGTGGAACATGTGGGTCATCTCCTGAAGATACTGTTAATCAGGACGAGAACAGGGATGATTTCGAGCCGCCCCATCCACATCTGGACGATGAACAGAACCTCCGCGATGACCGGCATACTAGGGCCGGTAATTCCTGACGACAGGCCGACGGTCCCCTGTGCAGTCGCTACCTCGAATATGCCGTCAGCAAGCGTGAAGTCCGATGGGAGGACGGCCAACAGCACGAACAGCGACAGGGCCAACAAGATGAGATACGCGAACGCGAAGGTCGTCGCAGCTCGGATCTCGTCGTTGGCCTCGTCAGCCTTGAATATCCGCTGTCCGATGCGGAGGTCGTCGATCGCGTGTCCAGGAAGAAACACCCGAGACACCTCCCAACTAATCCCGCGGGCGACGATGTAGCCGCGCAGGATCTTGATCCCACCGACCGTTGCTCCTGCGGAACCACCGAGTAGCATCGCACCGAGGACGATGAATATGACCGCGCCGTTGTTCCAGTCACCGATCGCGGATGTCTGCCAGCCAGTTGTCGTCTGTGCACTGATGAACTGGAAGAGTCCGTCACGGAACGCTTGACTCGTCACCACCCGTCCGACGTACCCTATCGGGTCGCCGTTGTAGGGAACGCCGACCCATCGAGCGAGGAACGCTGTCAGGCCGACCACCCCAACGATAAACAGGCCAAACAAAACTCTGACCTGCGGGTCTCGGGTGAACTCCCTGATATCCCGCTCGGAGAGTACCCCGTAGTAGACCGGGATCGAGATTGCTCCCGTGATCATCGCGGGGATGTGGACCAGTTCCATCACGTACGAGCCGTAGCCAGCGATGGAATTATCGAGCGTGCTGAACCCGCCGGTGGACTGGCCAGTCATCGCGTGGTTGAGCGCGTCGAAGATCGTGGGCTCGATTCCGTACCCGGGCTGGACGAGGAAAGTCGCGGCTGCGAGATAGACCGCGACCAGGGCGGTGATTCCAACGTAAATCTTCCAGATCGCACGCGCGGTGCCCGCGATACTCGGCCGTAGCTTCTCGTTTCGAGCTTCCGACTGATACAGCGATATTCCCGCAGTCCCGTGCGGTTGTCGGAGAATCGCCAACGACAGGACGATCATCCCCGCACCACCGACCCACTGCATCTGTGAGCGATACCAGAGGAACCCATGGCCCACCGACGGTTCGTGGACACTCATCGTCAGGCCTGTGGTCGTGTACCCGCTCATGCTCTCGAAGAAGGCGTGGAGTGGGTTCTGGAAGTTGAGGAGACTCGATTGATAGCTCGCCCCTGCCGGCACGAAGGATTCGAGCACGGCCGATGGCGTGATGTAGGCCGCGACGACGAACGGGATGGCACCGAACGCAGCCGTAGCGAGCCACCCGAGTGCCGCGACGATCATCGCGTGATGGCGTTGTGGTTCAGGGGCGTTCTCACAGAGCTTGTACATGGTCCCACCAGCTATCGCAGTGACTCCTGCAGCAGTCAGGAACGCCAATGCACTGTACCACTCCTGATACAGCAGCGAGACGATCAGCGGGACTAGCATCAGTCCACCGATGAGGACTTGCAGAGCACCGATGTCTCTGAGCACGGTCTTCGAAGCAGTCACGAAACCAGGGCGGCCTACAGGTGAGTCAGACATGTTTGTGAATCCTCCTTTGAATACCGATCAGACCGTTCGATCTTCGTAATGGCCGAAGATGTCCGTGATCTCTGGATCTGCTCCAGAACCAGAATAGACCGTCAATAGATCGTTCGCTTTGATTCGAGTATTCCCTCGTGGGGTCAATGGTCTGTCTTCGCTCTCACGTCCGACAGCCACGATCAACATATCGTCCGAGAGCAGACCCTCTTCACCTGCTTCGGTGAGTGTCTTTCCAGCGATCGGTGCGTCCTCCGTGACCGTTATTTCGAAGACTTCCGCCTCCTCGCCGATCCGCATGTAATCGACGATAGCTGGCCTGGCGACTGCCCGGTAGAGGTGCCCGGCGATGAGCTGTTGCGGATTTTCGATGGTGTTCACACCGATCTGCCGAAACAGGTTCATGTGCTCGGGGTTGTGGACGACTGAAACTATGGCGGGGATTTCGAGTTCCTGTGCGAGCAACGCGACCATCACGTTCGTCGCGTCCTGATCGGTCGTCGAAATGATGCCGTCAGCCCGTTCAGCCCCGGCATCGTTGAGTGTATCTTTCAGGGTGGCGTCTGCATTGAGTACCAAACAGTCGTACTGGCTGGCGACCGCGTCGGCTCTCTGTTCGTCTCTCTCGATGACCACGACTTCGTTTCCGGAGCGCGTAGCGATCTCGATCAGCGGCGTTCCGATGTCGCCAGCTCCAACGATGATGATGTACATGGGTAGTGTATTCTATTCGCTTGTTGTCTGCTCGTACGATCGATATCCGGTCTGACTCATTGTTCGCTCACCTCACCGTCGCTGAGAACCAGAATCGGCACGTCGGTGTTGTTGACGAGATTGTGGGTCACGTCGCCAGTCAACAATTTCCGCCAGCGACTCCCGCCACGGGGCGTGAACACGATGGAACTTGCATCAAGCTCGTGAGCCGCATCGATGATTGTCGAGGCGACATCAGTTCCGTAGAGGATCTTCGTTTCGAGGGCGATCCCGGTATCGGAGAGGCCATCGGAAATAGCGGCGAATATGTCCTGCGCCCACTGTTCACGCTGCTCCACAGAGGCTTTGTCAGGCGCTCCACCCGCTTTCTCGATGACGTGGACCACAATCACTGTGGAGTCCGTCTCCTCGACGTACGGGACGAGCGTGGCAGCTGTCGCTTCGGCGTCGTCGGGGTTTGCGACGGGAACGACAACTCGCCTGAAAAATGACTCCGTCATCTCAGTCACCCTCGGTGTCACCGTGGACCTTTCCGAGGTAATGCCATTTGTACTGACCATCCCCGTCATCGATATCGGGTTCCCATTTGACCCTGTAGGCGAATGGCCCGCGTGCCTCGCCTGTTTCATCCGGCCGCTCTACGATGACGACCGTGTATGCGCCGTGATCTTCCATGCGAACGAGTTCTTCCCCCTCTCGTGCTTCGATCGCATCGGTGAGTGGCGGATGGTCCCGAAGGAGTTGCTGCGCGTAATGGATGATCTCCCTGAGTTGACTGTCACTGCTGCCTTCGAGTGCAGCCGTGACCCCCTCGGGGACATCTTCGGGGGCGTCGGTATTGGATGAAGTCATGGTGTATTTGCTCACTGCCGTTTCCAGCCTGACTACACGGACCAGGAGGCCCGGCGAGCCAACGCTTCGAACGGCGTGATTGCTGTCACGGAGTCTCGCTACTCTCCCTAGGATTTCCGGGTGGCAATAAATCTTGGCCTTTGATTTTTGCTCTAGGGAATATATAGTGGTTATATTTTTCTACCCAAAAATCCATCACCCTGGCGAACAGAAGTAAGTGTTAGATGGGTGGACCGACCGAACCCGACGAGTTCGATGGACCTACCCAAACACTACGCGGGCGAGCCGCAGAAACCATCGAACGGGTCTGTGTAACTACTGCTAAATGGTCACTACCACTGATTCTGCCCGTTGCTTGCTTGTTCTGCGTGTACCTGATCGGAGGATACGTAGCCGTCTCCTTCGATCTGTGGTCACCATCGTATGCCTTCCTGTCGCTGTCAGAAGACGTGTACTTTGCGTGGCTCGGGTTCCTCTCGGGGACCATTATCTGCCTCGAAACAGGTTCCTTGATTGGACTCGCGTTCCTGACGGAAGGGGAGGGTCGAATCCACAACGAGCTCTCGATTCTCTTTTCTTTCATCGGATTCGGATTTGGTGCAGGATTGCTTCGGATGACCTATCCGACCGTTCTCTCATCGTTACTCTGAGCGTTGTGAGAGACGTTTTCCATGATGGGTTCGTGTGATTCTGTAGTGCGTTGAGCGGGGAAGGGCCCGTTGCAAAATGCCGTACTATGTCAGTCAAACGAACCTGGATACGTAGCACAGATCACGTACAGAGTCAGGAACTGGCATCTGTGGGGCACTGCTGGACGACAGGGAAGACCCTTTATCAGCCCTGATCGTAGTTTCTGTATGGGCCACCACATTGATGAAATCGACAAACGCATCCTCTATTATTTAGCACTGGATGCACGGAACACCTCAACATCAGATATCGCTGACGAGATGGAAGTGACTCCGGCGACGATCCGAAATCGGATCAACCAACTCGAAGAAGAGGGGATCCTTCGAGGGTACCTTGCCGACATTCATTATAAAGCTATCAACGGATTTGTCACCTATCAGCTCCGGTGTACAGCGTCCATTCCAGATCGGTCCCGACTCGCTCAGGCAGCCCGAGAAATTTCCGGAGTCATAACAGTTCGAGAGTTAATGGCGGGGTCTGCGAATCTGGTAGTTACGGTTGTCGGGTCAGACACCGCGGACATCAACCAAGCTGCGGGAGAACTCGCCGATCTGGGGTTAGAAATTGAGGAAGAAAACGTTATCGAAGGCGAGTACCACACTCCATACAATCCGTTTGGTCCGGAAAACGTGCCGAAGGGGCCGTCATTAACGGACTTCATGAGTCTTGCCGGGGACGCGGAAGTCGTGGAGTTTACTGTCTCGGAGGGAGCCGAAGTCGCCGGGCTGACCATCGAGCAAGCAGTTGAGGAAGGGTTGTTGGCTGACGAGATGTTAGTCGTTGGTATTGAGCGGGAGGGTGACGTGCTTACGCCAAAGGGGGAAACAACTATTCAGAAGGGAGATGTCATTTCCCTGTTCTCAAAAACAGGGTTAGAGAAAGACGCATTACAAGTGTTTGGTACACAATGAGGGCGGAAGAATTGAACATAGCAGGGACACTACGGAAGTCAGAGGGGTAAGTTGATGAAATGTGATCGGTGTGGAGCGGATGCATCTGTTGAGCGGTATGATGTAGACGAATTCACGGGCCTCCTCTGTGAGGACTGTGTTGAAGTGTGGGACCGAATTCAGTCGGAATGATAGACGGCGGGGTGACCTTTTGTAGTCTCCATGTAGCTATACAACCAAAATAATCTATCTCTGATAAGATCCTCAGCGATATGTTTGCATCCCTACTGAGCGGCTGTTTCACCGTAGATAGTATTTGACCAATAGAATTTCCACAGAGGTATGTTTCCTAATTGGTGGTTTGTAGAAATCCAAACGCCGAATCTGTGGGACCCCCACATTCTTAGCGTGCTTATAAGCTTACAAATGAAACTATGAAATTACCGAGTTGGTGACTCAAATTCCGGTGCGAAAACCGGGCGCGATCGAATTAGCGACTCTCAATTAGTATCATAAGTGACAATTAGTCCGAAAAGACGAAAAAATCGACGGAGCAATCGCTACCGAATCGGTGAACCCGGAGTGAGAAAAGCGTTACCCGAACTCCCGTAGGAAGTCGCCCAACGCTCGCACGAATGTCTTCGCCGTGATCACTGGAGGTGACCGGATCGGCTCGTCGAGCGCGACCTTGATTAGATAGTCTGTCAGCCGCCACAGGTTGTAGATCAGCGTTGACAGCGCGAAGTTACACAGCCGAAGCCGGTAGTCCGTCGACGACGTCTTCGGCATAAAGTCCTTGATCGACTTGTACTGGTTCTCAATATCCCAGCGCCGACTGTACCCGTTCACGATACTCCTGATGTTCTCGGGTTCAACGCGGTCTTCATTCGTCACGAACACCGCATACTTCCCCTCGGCATCGTCACTCGTACTCGGCGCGTACAAGAATTCTGCCTCGTGATGTACCTCGCCATCAAGTCCAAATGGAACGTCGTGCTTGACAGCTGCGTCCGCCGTCGGATGCTCCTGAATATCCTGAATCGCCGCCAAGTCATCCTCGTACGTCGGCACTGGAGAGAGGTACGTGAGCCCGCGTTCGTGAACATCTGCGTACACGCGATTGACGTAGAATCCACGGTCGAACATCACCAAATCCAGGTCGACGAACTGCTCGGCCCGGTCAAGCAACCGACTTACTAAGTCTGCTTTCGAGTAGGACGGCGAGTCGTCGGGTTCCCACGCAGAGTCCTCTTTCACTGGCTCGATGCCGAGTACAATCGGTGCGTGATCTCCGACTAAGGTGATCGTCGCGTACTTGTATCCACGCTTGTACTCGCCGTCTTTCTTGTACCCGCTTACCATCTTCGGGTAGTCCGGTTTCGCGATGCCCGCCTCTTTGTCTTCCCACGGCCAGACGTGAAACTGCTCATGGGTGATGTCGATCGCTGCAACGGTTTCACGCGAGTCGAAGGGATCGTCACCGCGAATCGAGTTGATGATGTTCTCCGTGGCGGCGTTGAACGCCGTCATTATTGCGTCCCGAATTTGATCGATTTCGGGCATCGAATCATCGTCCTCGAAATCCGCGAACGTGAGCTGCCCGTTGGACTCCTCGGGCGTCGCGATCTTTTTGATTGCGTGTAGGAACGTCGAGTCGTCACAGATCAGGTCGTCATCAGTGAGCCAGCCGTACTCGGCTTCTGAGTGGGCACTGCCGTTGTTCGCGCAGATACTCGCAAACATATCCAGCATTACCTCGTCGGAGTACGTTTTGTGGGCTGCTCGGTGCGTGTCGAATTCGGGGATAACATGTTTTCGAGCGAGCGTCAGCGTCTTCTGGGCCTTCTCCTTCTTGTACTCATTCGCGCTTTGTGACTCCTCCTCGGTTTCGGCTGGGACTGACGGAACAAGACCTTCCGTGAGGACGCCGTTGTCGAGAGCAACTTGCCGGACCCCAGCAACCGTGCGATTGAGGACTTCCTGGGTATTCTCGCTGAACTGCGCGTGCGTGTACGAGAGCTGTTGTTGGGTCGGTGTATTCGAGAGATCGGTAATATCGAGGTGGAAGCTCTTGACTAAGCTCGGCTCCCGACCAAGTCGTTGCGCTAATTTGTTCTGGGAGATGCCTCGAATCCCTTTGAACAGGAGCGTGCGGAACATCTCATCGGTTCCAAAGGTCACGCGGTTCTGATCGCGAGTATCCTCGAGATTATCGACGGGAATCGAAAGCCGACGAATGACATCCCAGAGGTGGTCTTCACGCTCACAGAGTGTCTCCGCGTGGACAATGATTGAATCAGCGACAGCCGACGGATCAGTTGGCATTGAGCCACCTCCAGGGCGAACTGTTCCGATTCTGAGCTGTGGTCGACCAACTACTGGAGTGATTCTGTGTAGTTCTGTCCGCTATCCAAGAGCATACTTCAGTATAAAGTAGAGTAAAAGTAGAGTAGAGCATTTGTGTCGATTGCTTGCTCTGAGCTTATCGCTGGAGACATTTCAAGGAGTATGCGTGCTGTATTTGGAGAATTGGTTGTAGCCATTATTCAGTATGAGTTAAAAATCAGTTTGAATCTAATTTCAGTTGTGTTTATAGTGATGTGTGAGAAGAAGGAGATACGATGGGCTTGGACGAACTCGAAGCATTTCTTCGGAAGAAGGGAGCGGCGGAACTCATCACGGAGATCGGGACGGAAACAGCGACATTCAACGCGCTTGCCGACGCGGTTGCGGTAAGTGGATCGACGGTGTCTTCACGACTCTCAGAAGGCGTTGAACGCGAAGTGTTCACGGTCAGCCATAAGCCGACCGAGCATGGGACAGAGAAACGGTATGCGCTCACGATTCTTGGACGTCGTATCTACGATTGGGCAGCACAGACGGAATTCGAACGGAAGGTCCGGGAGCTCCGGCGGGTTCAGCACGAACGTGAGACGGCGTTCGAACGGATGGTTGGGAAACTCAATCGAGATATGGAGATCCGCAAGATGGTCACCGATTCGGAACCCGTAGAGGATCAGGATGTCGACCTTCCCGAAGGGGCGTCTTTAGTGCCGAAGATGGCGTCAGAAGAAAAGCTTCGTGAAGCTAAACACAAACGTATGGAAGCGAATCTTGAGCCAATCGAAGAACTTGACGACGCCGATGGGACGGGAGGGGGCAGCGACTGAGACAAACGATTTATAGCGGCTCGGCTACCTCTTGTGAAACTCTCAGCCACAAATGGAACTGTCTCAGCTGACGGTTCAGGGCAGGAAGCAAATCAAACACACCTTCCACCGTCTTATGGCTCATGAGCCATGAGGTGGTCTGTACTTTAAGTAGTTTATCACGATGCCAACTTCTTCTTATAACTCGAATCCTCGTCAACCGAGATAGAAGGAATATTCTTACGTAGCGTTATTGAGATCCGACCTTGTTCTCTGCTTCATACGGTGATAAATTCTGCCGACTCATCTCACAGAAGCCCGGCAACGACGAGCAGCGCTATCGAGACACCGCTCGCACCAAGGAACCACGGTCGCGCTCGCGTTGCAGCTGCGACCGCTGACGTCTCCGATTGGCTGCCGGTCAGTCGACGGAACCCGAAGAACAGCACGATTGCGAGGACAAGCCACAGGCCGACCATCGTCAGGACAAGGTTTCCTCGGCCCGTCGCCTGGAGCGATTCGGCAGTATAGAGCGTCCCTGCGAGATGGCCGCCGCTGAACAACAATAGCAGGACTGAGGCCACCGTAAGATACCAGAATCTTCGTGCGATAAGCGTCAGCCCTTCTGTACTCAGCAAGTCGCTGCGTGCTGCCGGGATGACGGCCCCTGCAACCACGAGTGTCCCGCCCGTCCATAATGCGGCGAAGACCGTGTGGATGGTCATTACCACATCAAGCATAGTTGTCATTGTCGCACCTCCGCGTTCAATTGTGTGACAATCGAATTAGGGTTGCTCGATCGGCGTTTTGTGCTGGATACTTCACACCCCGCGTCTCGCAGGTTGATCCGTTTATTAGCTTCGTGTGTCATCAGCCGATTATTCGAGGCTGGCCATATACACCAAAGGAGGTGTCCCAGAGTCTGGGAGTAGTACCTGTAAACGACCAGAAACAGCAGTAACGCACCACAGCGTGCTATTCCAGCAACTTGGGAATAACCGGGGACTCTAAAGCCATCGCGCCGAATGAATTAAACACTACAAAATACGATGTCCGTGAAATGCCACAGCAGCTCTACAATATACAGCACTTGAGATGACCGAACAAAACGTTGATCCGAATCGTCTATCACTAATTCCGTCGAAGAATTCATTCCGCAATTCATCTACTGAAATGGATCGATGGTCGTCCGAGGAACTCGACGAACCCGGCCTCCCGACGGTGTTGAAATCCCTCGACGACGATAAATGTCGAACCATACTCACGCTACTGGCCGAACCGAAATCTGCCAGCGAACTCTGTGAGGAGTGCGGTCTCTCAAGCTCGACGGTGTATCGGAAGCTCGACTTGCTCCGTGAATCGATGCTCGTCCGTGAATACACCGAGGTTCGACGTGACGGACCCAACGTGACTCTCTACGAACGCGATTTTACTGACATCTCAATTAGCGTCACCGATGACGAGTTCACGATAGAGGTATCCCGACCCGAAGAAGACCCAGAAGACCGCATGGCAACGTTCTGGTCTGCAATGAAGGAGGAATCGAAATGAACCTCTCTATCGTGTTACTCGGCGTCGTGAAGATCACTGCCCTCATTCTCGGGGGAATTGTGTCTCTGATGGCGTACAGAGCATACAATCGCACGCGAATCGCGGGCCTCCAGTTCTTTGCGATAGGATTAGCAGTCATCACACTTGGAACGTTTCTCGTCGGAGTCTTCCACCACATCGGTGGAGCGTCCACTATCACCGGGATGACTCTTGAGAGTGTGATCATCAGCATTGGATTCGTCGTGATGATCTACGGACTCAACCAGACGTAGAATCCGGTCTGTCGTCGCCGACGGTCGCTACTCCAGTAAGAACGTTCGAAGCTACGACTGGTTCTCCCACATCTTGGGACCCTTCCATCGCTCCTTATCAATCCCTATTGGAATACGCATATGGACACGTCCGATACAGAACAAACTCGATTAGACATCGTATTTTCTGGTATAGCTGGGGGTGTCAGTAATCGATGAAGCGAAGCCTTACTTCTGAGTACGCAGATTTCGTCGCATCGCGGAGCAGGTTGGTTATTGTACTGTTGCTCGTCATTAGTGCCGTCGTTGGGGCTGGCGCGATTGTCGGCACCACTGGGGAAGGCCAGATCGGCCAAACCGGCATCGATTCCCCAGAACAGGCAGCACTCGATCGTATCGAAGCGACGTACGAGACGGACGATACAGTTGTCGCACAGGTTGTTATTAGGGACGAGGGAGGTGACGTTCTCACCCGCGAATCGCTACTCGAAAGTCTCCGTCTTCAGCAGGATCTCCGAGAGAATGCATCGATCAATGCGACACTTCGTGACGGAACGGGGATCGTCGGCCTTGAGAATATAGTTGCCAACGTTGCGTACGCACACCAACAGAGTAACGGTTCGTCAGCTATCGCCAATGGTTCTGGAAACAATACGTCGATGGCAAGACAGGGTCAGTCGTCAGCACCGGCACTTGACCAGCAGATCACAGCACTTGAATCCAGCACCGACGAGGAAGTGGAAACGTATCTCAGCCGAATCCTCGACCCAGACGCGTCTGTTCCCGGCAACGAGCCAACTCAATTTCTGCCGACGGATTACGAACCAGGGACGACGAGTGCAGACGCGAGAACGACTCTCGTCTTTCAGCAGAGTCCGAGCAGTTCGACTACAACAACCGAATCGGTGAACGATGCACAGCTGGTCATCAGCTCTCTCGTCGAGAAGCGCTTCGACGACGCGTTCGTGTTCGGGCAGGGTCTCATCGATGCGGAATCCTCGCAGGCCATCGGCGACACGTTCATCATCATCACACCGGTCGCAATCGTTCTCTTGCTCACCGTCCTCACGATCGCCTACCGCGACCTCATCGACGTTCTCGTGAGTCTATTCGGCGTGGCCGTCGTGCTGGTGTGGTACGCTGGCATACAGGGGTGGCTCGGGATTCCGTCGAATTCGACCCTGATCGCCGTTCCGTTCTTGCTTATCGGCCTGAGTATCGATTACTCGCTCCATGTCGTCATGCGCTACCGCGAAGCCCGAGAGGAAGCGCTCGACACCGACGATGAGAACGTCAGTCGACGAGATCCCACGACAGCGATGCGTCTCGGAATCGCTGGGGTCGTTCTCGCCCTCGCTACCGCCGCGTTCTCGACGGCTGTCGGGTTCCTCTCGAACTACATCAGTCCGCTGGGCTCAATTCAGGATTTCGCCATCCTGAGCGGTGTGGGAATCGTCGCCATCTTCGTCGTTTTCGCCGCGCTTGTACCAGCCGTCAAACTTGAACTCGAACAGTTTTTCGACCGCCGTGGCCGCGACCGGCATACCCCCGCCGTCGGCGTCGGTTCGGGGCGGCTGAACCGTGTTCTCTCGGGTACCGCTACGCTTGCTCGGCGAGTCCCCCTCGTCGTCATCGTTCTATCGTTACTCCTCGCCTCCGCAGGGGCGTACGGCGCGACCAGTATCGACACCGAGTTCAACCAAGCCGATTTCATCCCGCAGGATGCGCCGTCGTGGATGGATTCCCTCCCGGAACCGTTCGCACCCGGTGAGTACGAGGTGAGTGAGAATCTTGCATACCTCAGCGACAATTTCCGGCAACGTGGAGAGGGATCAGAAGGTCAAATATTGATACGTGGGAACGTGACCGCGCCAGCACTCCTTACCGCGACCGACGATGTGGTCCGCAATACTAAGAGCAGCGGGACAGTCGTTATTGGTTCCGATGGAAGACCAGCTATCGAAAGCCCAACATCTGTCCTTCGAGCTGTGGCTTCGGAGAATCAAACGGTTGCGGATGCAATTGCAGCCCGTGACACGGATGGTGATGGTCTCCCAGACAGAGACGTCGCAGCAGTCTATGACCTAATGTTCAATGTTGCTCCCGAACAAGCATCGTCGGTTCTCTATCGAGCCGAGAACGGGTCATACGAATCTGCACGGCTAACTGTCGGCGTGCAGGGGGACGCCTCGGCTCAGTCGGTCGCAAGGGACGTACGAGACATCTCCTCGACCATTGAACAGGACGCCCCAGTACGAGCTACTGCAACGGGTGGTCCGGTCATCACTGCTGTCGTCCAGAGTGCTCTGTTCGAAACGCTCGTCGAGGGATTCGCTATCACCTTAGGGGTCATCCTTGCCCTTCTTATCAGTATGTACTGGTGGCGGTACCATGCACCGGGGCTGGGTATCGTGACGCTCGCACCCGTCCTAATCGCGCTCGCGTGGTTGCTCGGCACCATGTCCGTGCTCGATATCCCATTCAACAGCGAGACCGTCGTGATCACGAGTTTAGCCATTGGTCTCGGCGTGGATTACAGCATTCACGTCAGTGAGCGGTTTGTCGATGAACGCGTTCACCACGATTCGCTCGCCGAAACACTGGCAACAGCACTCGAAGGAACTGGTGGTGCGTTGCTCGGAAGTGCGGTGACGACTGCGGCAGGCTTTGGGGTGCTCGCACTGGCGCTGTCACCCCCGCTCCAACGCTTCGGCATCGTCACTGGGTTAAGTATCGTCTACGCGTTTATCGCCTGCGTGACAGTACTTCCGTGTCTGCTCGTGGTTCGGGAGCGCGTACTCACACGAGTGGCCTGAGTATTCTCCTTGGGACGCACACGCGTTCGTCCTTCCACACGATGCTGTAGTTTCTCAACCGGGTTGGTCACTACGATCCAGAGAACAATCTGAAGTGTAGCCGATTGTGTACGCCTGCTCCAGGTGGTGGACGAGGTACTATCTACTCCGTGCCTGTGTCGAAGTTGACGTGAGCACCTATTGATTCCCGTCCGCAGGCTACATATTAGATTATTGGTGGTTTGTAGGAATCCAAACGCGGAATCTGTGGACCCCCACATTCTTCGCGTCCTTTTAAGGCTACAAATGAGACTGGAAATACTGGGAGCTGGTGAGTCCACAATCGGCGCGAACACAGAATAGGATCGACTTAGCGAGTGACTATCACTTGAACTACTGACAGATACCGTGAAAATGAGCGGAAATGGACAGAGCAGCCGCTATCGAATCGGAGAACCCGGAGTGAGAAAAGTGTTACCCGAACTCCCGGAGAAAGTCGCCTAACGCCCGCACGAACGTCTTTGCCGTGATCACTGGCGGCGACCGGATCGGCTTATCGAGTGCGACCTTGATCAGATAGTCTGTGAGCCGCCACAGATTATAGATCAACGTCGACAGCGCGAAGTTACACAGCCGAAGCCGGTAGTCCGTCGACGACGTCTTCGGCAGAAAGTCCTTAATCGACTTGTACTGGTTCTCGATGTCCCACCGCCGACTGTACCCGTTCACCACGCTCGCAATCTCCGCCGGCTCGACATGGTCCTCGTTGGTCACGAACACCGCGTACTTCCCGTCAGCATCATCGCTCGTACTTGGCGTGTAGAGAAACTCCGCCTTGTGATGGACTTCGCCGTCGATCCCCAACGGCACATCGTGTTTGACGGCTTTGTCCGCCGTCGGATGCGCTTGGATATCCTGAATCGCCTCCAAGTCATCTTCGTACGTCGGCACTGGGGAGAGATACGTGAGCCCACGCTCGTCGACATCTGCGTACACACGATTAGCGTAGAACCCACGGTCGAACATCACCATGTCCAGGTCGACGAACTGCTCCGCTCGGTCGAGCAATCGACTCACCAAGTCAGCTTTCGAGTACGACGGCGAACCGTCGCGCTCCCACGTAGAGTCTTCTTTGACCGGCTCAATACCGAGGACGATTGGTGCGTGATCCCCCACTAGCGTGATCGTCGCGTACTTGTAGCCGCGTTCGTACTCGCCGTCCTTTTTGTAGCCACTCACCATCTTCGGGTAGTCCGGCTTCGCAACTCCCGCTTCTTTGTCTTCCCACGGCCAGACGTGGAACTGCTCGTGGGTGATGTCGATGGCTGCAACGGTCTCCCGTGAGTCGAAGGGATCGTCGCCACGAATTGAGTTGATGATGTTCTCCGTGGCGGCGTTGAATGCCGTCATAACCGCGTCTCGAATCTGGTCGATCTCGGGCATCGAATCATCATCCTCGAAATCCTCGAACGTGAGCTGGTCGTCCGAGTCTTCGGGTGTCGCAATTTTCTTGATTGCCCGTAGGAACGTTGAGTCGTCGCAGGTGAGGTCGTCGTCAGTGAGCCAGCCGTACTCGGCTTCCGAATGAGCACTCCCGTTGTTCGCACAAATACTCGCGAACATATCCAGCATTACCTCGTCGGAGTACGTCTTGTGGGCTGCGCGGTGCGTATCGAACTCAGGGATGACGTGTTTGCGAGCGAGCGTCAGCGTCTTCTGGGCCTTCTCCTTCTTGTACTCATTCGCACTTTGTGACTCATCCTCGGTTTCGGCTGGGACTGACGGAACGAGGCCTTCCGTGAGAACACCATTATCGAGAGCAACTTGCCGGACGCCAGCAACCGTCCGATTGAGGACTTCCTGGGTATCCTCGCTGAATTGCGCGTGCGTGTACGAGAGCTGTTGCTGGGTCGGCGTCTTCGAGAGATCGGTGATATCGAGGTGGAAGCTCTTGACTAAGCTCGGCTCCCGGCCAAGTCGTTGCGCTAATTCGTTCTGTGAGATGCCGCGAATCCCCTTGAACAGGAGCGTACGGAACATCTCATCGGTTCCAAAGGTCACGCGATTCTGATCGCGAGCATCCTCGAGGTTGTCGACGGGGATCGATAGCTGACGAATAACGTCCCAGAGGTGGTCTTCACGCTCACAGAGTGTCTCCGCATGGACGATAATTGAGTCAGCGGCAGCTGACGGATCAGTCGACATTGCACCACCTCCGGGGTGAGCGGCTCTGCGTCTGGACCGTACTCCGACAGATATTGGAGTGATACTGTGCAGATATGACTGCTGAGCAGGTACAAATATCAATATAAAGTAGAGTGATAATATGGTCGGGCATTAGCGTCAATTGTTTGCTCTGTGCTTGTAACGAGAGCCATATCAATGGATATGCGTGCTGTAACTGAAGAATTGGTTGTGGCCGTAATTCGGTGTGAGTCAAGAATCAGTATGAATCATATTTTAGTTGGGTTTATAGTGGAAAGGAGAGAATACGGAAGTACGATGGGCTTGGACGAACTCGAGGGGTTTCTTCGAAAGAAGGGCGTTGCGGAACTCATCACGGAGATTGGAACGGAAACAGCGACGTTCAACGCGCTCGTCGACGCGGTTGCGGTCAGTGGCTCGACGGTGTCCTCGCGACTCTCAGACGGTGTTGAGCGCGAGGTGTTCACGGTCAGGCACAGGCCAACCGAGCACGGAACGGAGAAGCGGTATAAACTCACGATTCTTGGCCGTCGAATCTACGATTGGGCAGCCAAGACGGAGTTCGAGCGGAAAGTGAGGGAGTTGCGGCGGGTGCGCCATGAGCGGGAGACGGCATTCGAGCAGCTGATCGGGCGGATCAATCGGGATATGGAGATACGCAAGATGGTTGTCGACGTCGACCCCTTGGAGGGGGAGGACGTAGAGCTGCCTGAAGGGGCGTCTCTCGTGCAGAAAGAGACATCCGAGGAAGCGCTTCGTGAAGCTAAGTTCGAACGGATGGAAGACTCCCTTGAGCCCATCCCGGACGACCAAGCCGAAGAGACTAGTGAGTGAAGAGGAGCTACAAATCGTTTAGTGTAGAGCATGGGGCTATCGGCCCAGTACAGTGAAACATCCATAGAGTACGAATGCGGCCCCAATTACCAATCCACCACCGAACCGCCCGATCGTAGGTGAGGCGACGACACCGATAGCGGCGACACAGATTCCGACGAGTATCCAAAACAGCCCGACTGACCGATCACCGAGATCCTTGAACCACGGTAAGATACGAGGGGCGAGAGTTTGGGCAACCCCAAAGATAGCGAGGGCAGCACTCGCTATGACCCCGCCACTGTTGATGGGGTCTGTCGTAAACACGAACACACCCAAGGCTACCAGTGCAACGAGAAATGTGCTTACTCCGGCCCAAACACCACCGAACTCGTCATCGTCAATTTCGTGCATCTTGTAGAGCGGATTACCGGAAACAGTAGTTAGCGAGTACGACCCCGACAGTTCCAATGGTGACTAACTATAGTAAGCACTAGAAGTAATTGCTCACTTTAGGAACAGAGAGTTTGTCGAGAGCGGTGTCGATCGCTGTTGTTAGCTCGCTGAGCGAGTCAAAGAAGCGGTTGCTCAGAGCCTTTTGCAGCTGTCTCCAGCATTCTTCGACCGGATTCAACTCCGGTGAATACGAGGGTAACGTCACGAAGGCGAGGTCGTCACGGGCCGCCAGGTCCGTGACCGCCGACGCCTGAAAATACGGCGCTCCGTCCAGCACGACGATCAAATCATCTTCGAATTCATTACATAATGCCAAAATGAAATGTTTCGCGTGTTCAGCCGTGACGTACTCGGTAAATCGAGAGAAGAAGCGATCACCGTCCTCGGTGATCGCGCCCAGCAGACACGTCCAATCACGTTGGCCTGAAAGCTCGACCGCGGGCCGCGTGCCGCGCGGAAACCACGCGGCACGCGGCTCAACTTGCACGGATTTCTTGGTTTGGTCGATACAGACTACGGTGGCGTCCATTTCCCGCCGCTTTTTTTGAGCTCGTCGTGAAAAAATTTCGTGCTCGTCTTCATCGGCTTCGGCGGCTGAACGGCGTGGTTTTTGATAGCTCAATCCCGCTTCTTTCAGTAACCGCCGGCAACTCGGGATTGAATACTGGACGCCGTACGTGTCTTCGAGATACTCTTGGACGAGCGCCGGCGTCCACGCCGGCGCGTTGATCCCAACCTCTTCAGGTGGATCGTGAACGGTTTCTTCGAATTTCTCTTGCTGTGATTCTGAGAGTTTACGATTTCTTCCAGTTCGCTTATCATCAGACACGGCTTGCTCAAGCGACTCGTCGGTGTCGAGTCGCGTGAGCCAGCTGTAGATGGTCCGCCGTTGGACGTCGTACCACTCGGCTAGCTCGGTCTGCGTGACACCATTCTTGTACGCGATTGCCGCTAAGAGCCGTTGTGTCGGCTTCTTTCCGTCCACGTTGTCGAGAGCGTCTTGCAATTCCTCGACGGTGATCTCGTCGAGATGTTCCACTAGCTCGTGCAATAGTCCCAGAGCAAAAAGTTCTAACGGTTACTATAGATGGGTGGAAACTAAACATCTTCTTCCAGACCGGGTAGAGTAGCCAGTCGCAACAGGCCGTCATAGAACGGTTAGCAGCCCATCCGAACACGCTCAGTACAGGTGAGATATGAATAGATCACTTCAGTTGATGGTTTGTTCTTATGTAGTGATCAGAAATTCTAATATAGTACCTGTTAGGCTCAAACAAGCAGCAACAATCAGCGCCAAAAGCGCCCCCGCAGAAACCTCAAACTCGGCTGGATCGGTCGAAAGCGACCCATAGACAGCACCGAGGACCATGCCGATTGACCCGATTCCCAATAGCAGTAATGGAAGACTCTGTTCTCCAGCAACGAGTGAAGGCACAGCGTTGAGTCCTAACGAGATCCCGATGACGGCGAGGGCACCATTATATGCGTATAGACGCTCCACGTTCAGAGATCATAGCTGCCTATTATAGCTGTCGCGTTAACTCTTTTGGGAGTCCTTTCGAGACATGCACAGTCCTACTTACCAGCCGATTCAGTCAGAGTGGGAGCAAAATCAATATCTTGTGGATGATTCTATGATTCCCTGGTACGATTGTTTGGGCGGTCCTACGAACCGAACCCCAGCTCAATAGTTTTGTTTCGCCGACACTAATCCCATCAGCGTCATCAGTAGGCCGATGCCAACGAGGATATATGGCGTATTCGACACTCGATTGTTCAGAAAGGCGTTATCTGGGGTCGCTGGGTCGACGTACGCCGTGACTGTCGTATTTGGCTGATACCCGCTGAGCACATCACGAGCAGCCGCCTCCGTGTCGTAGGTTGGCGTGACAGATCCCGGGAAAATATTGGTTCCCGTATACGCTTGTCCCTCGTAGCTGTAGTTGAACTTCGCTGTCGGTCGGTATTCGACGCCACCACGGCGGTTCACGCTGGTCGTCTCGACGCCGGTTTCTACGATTGTCGCGTCGACTTCAGCTGCGTCACGAACTGCACTCGTCGAATCCACATAATCATATGCACCGTATCCGGTCAATCCGATTGCGAGTACGACAAGCACCAACGATCCACGGAGTGTCTTCGGTCCGTTTATCGAAAGCCCGCTGTCACTCATTGTACGCACCTCGACTCCAGCGTCCTCCCTCGTTGAAGCCGCTTCGAGACATGGTCATACTCACTGCTGTGATTCCTCGCGGTTATGACTCACGAATTCTCTCGTGAAGGGGTATTCCCAGACAGTCCCGGTGAGTGCTTTGAACGTGGCGAACAGCGTGAGGAAAAACGTCGCCATCGTGTAGAGTATAGCGAGGAGGAGCAGCACAGTACCGACGATTCCAAATGCGGTTCCGAGCGCACCGGGAAGCAACGGTGCCTCGACGGTCATTCCAGGGATATTGATGTTGTCTGCTCCGGGGACGAATACGACGATGGCGACGATCCACGTACCGAGTACCGACAAGTGCCAGTTCAGCGCGTTTCGCGCGTTCTCTCGAGTGAATTCATGATTCGAGAAGAGATACACTAATCCGGGGCCGATGACACTGGACACGAGGCCCAGGAGGTGGACGACAATGCCGGCGAGCGTGCGTTCATTCAGCAGTTCTGGACCGGGAACGGGTTTCGATGTGTTCGAATTCATTGGGTTGTATGAAACAGCGTATAATTGGCAGCCTATACACTTGGGAGAGAATCGAACGGTGCATACCGTGATCGGACCCATGCAACCGCTCGCTCGGTGAGCAGGAGGGCGGTCGTCACGACAAGCAGATCGAATGCCGTTCCCCAGAGCGGGACGCCGTTTCCGGAGCCGAAAGTGGGGCCGAACGCCGAAAGGACAGTGCCGAGTGCCAGGAGGACCAATGTGAACTGGTAGCCAGCGAGGACGAGTGTTCTGACACCGGCTGTCTCCCGCATCGTGATGAACCCGCGCACGGAGAGTTGGTCAAGCGGGGACACGCCTGTGAACGTGCGGTGTTCTTGTGGAGGCAGTGGCCAGTTCGATTCGGGATAGTCGACGTAGTACAGCGTCACGGATTCGGGGTACGCTTCGGTCGCTATCACGTCGAGTTCCTGTAATTCGTTCAGACGGTTTCGAACCGTGGCCTTGCTGACGTCTGGCTTTACTCGGGATTCGATCTGTCGGATGGAAAAGAACGGCCGCTCGGAGTCCAACATCGTCTCCACGACGTGTCGCTGTGTCAGGGAGTTGCCGACGTTTCGACCGATGCGGTCGTCGATCCAATCCGGGAGGTGCGCCACGGTGAATTGGGGTATGAAAGCGTGATGTATAAATCATCCAGCGGATTTCGCGGCCGCAAAACGAGAATTTGTGGCCGCGAAACGGTTCTCGTGACACAGACAATGAGCGAATTTGCCCAGAGTGTTACTGACCAGCGAGACGATTTGGCTCACTATCTTGCGAACGATGACCGGCCCACCGACACATCATCGGTACCCTCATTCGGGCCAGTCTCGCTATCACAGGCTGGTCGCGGATCGAATTCCCAGAGCGCGACCGCTGGTGGGAATAGCCGGGGCGATATGTTTTTGCAGGTGTGTACGCGGTCATCACGCGCGAGTGCCCTTGTACAATCGAATCAATATCCCGAATGCGACGGCTAGGTCACTACCAACGCAGTCGAAACTGTCTGCGAGGGCTGTGGGTTCGGCGTCGACGAGCAGCGGCGTCTCGTGTCGCTCGATGCGTGGTGTGTGCTCGGTTCGGGTGACTGGAGAGATGCTTCTATCGGGTTGGGAGTCGGGTTAGGTGCTGTTCGATGGAGATCTGGTGTGTCGTACCGCAAGGGAAGATCAAATTCATCCACTAACGTTGTACAACTCCCCTAAAGAGTTGAATAGTCTGATCTCGGCGGTAAGTATTGGTTAGTTGGTGGTTTGTAGGAATCCAAACACCGAATCTGTGCGGAACGCGGCCTGAGAAATGATATAGCTGCATAGGATTTATGGCGTCGATCGAGTCGCGTTGTCAGACGGTGAAAGCGAGCCAGCGCGAGGCGAAAGAACGGAAAAACGACGTTCAGCCGCTCCGGCGTACCGTGTCGGCCTGCGTTCGGGACCCGGAGTCGGTCACACCTTCCGCGTACAGCGAGTAGGTGAGAACGGCGAAGCCGGTCGCGGTGAAGACGCTCTGGACGCTGACCGCGACGATGAGGCGGATGGCGACGAACTGGTGGAGGGCCCCGCCGACGATGGCGCCGACGGTGACCAGACCGATACCCGCGGCCAGGGCCCGGAGCGCGGGCGCGCCTGTCCGGCGATACGCGCGCCAGGACAGGGACGTCAACAGCGTGCCGAAGACCAGCGTCGCCGCTTTCGTCAGTGCGAGCACGAGCGTGGTATCGAATATGGCGTCGAACACGGCAGACACACCTTACAGGAAACACGCAGGTCGGACGCAAATACCCCGCCAACGCTTCTCAGGGGTTGGGAACGGGTGCGAACGGCCGAAGATGTCCGGGGCGAAAGTGACGGGAGAAACCGTACGAGCGAAATCGACGGGAGAAATCGGACGGACGGTCCAGCGGGAGAAACCGTGTGGACGGACGGGGGCGGGCAGAGAAACCGGTTACTCCGTGTACAGCGAGTAGACGATGACCGCGAAGCCGACGGCGGTGAGCGCACTCTCCATGACGAGTGCAATGTCGGTGACGGCCACGTCGGGGGAGCCTCCCCCGGGCATCGAGACGGTGTCGCCACTCACGACGAGTCGCATTAGTTGGTCGATCGCCCCCGCGAAGAACGTCCCCAGTGTGACGACCCCAAACCCGACAGCGAGGTACCACAGCGGGCGCGCTCCCGACCTTTGGTAGGCCTTGTAGGACAAGTAGGTGATCAGGCCGCCGAGCAGTAGCGTGACTGTCTTCAGTGCGACGAGCGCGGTGACGTGTGGACTCATGTTTCCTTTCGTACCTCCGACCAGAGTGATTCGAGCCGCTGGTCCGGCGTCCGGGGCCGGCGCGCGATCTCGGCGTCGAACTCCCGCTCCTCCGTGAGCGCGATGACGACTTCCTCGAAGTCGACCTCGTAGGTGCTCGCGTGCTGGCCGTCCGGACGGATCTCCGTGCCCTCATAGAGCAACTGGGCCTCCTCGAGCAGGTCGATCTTCCGGTAGGTCGTCGACAGCGGGATGTCGCTCGCCTCGGCGATCTCGCTTGCGGTCATCGGCTCCTCGAGCGCCGAGACGATGGCTCGACAGTCGGGGTCGTCGAGCGCGTCCAGCACCTCCTGAAGGTCGGGCTGATCCTCGTCCGCGAACGGGTCACGGACCATTGATACCGGTTCCTTGCGACAGCGGCGTTATAACCGCACCGACACGGCACCGACACGGCAGTGGCAACACACCTGGACGCCGGATCAGTAGTCATTCACGGTCTCCCTGGCGTCGCCGGCCGGTCGTCGCCCTCGTCCCAGGGGAGCGGGCCGTCGTAGCCGGGCGGGACGTAGCCACACAGCGGGTCGCTCGCCAGCGGGTCGCCCGCGTGGGCGAACGCTCGCGAGCGGCTGCCGCCACACACCTCGTTGAACGGGCAGGCGCCGCACTTCCCGCGGAGTCGATCGCGGTCCCGCAGGGCCTCGAACAGCGGCGCCGACCGGTACAGGTCCACGACGCTTTCCTCGGGGACGGTCCCGACCGACTTCGGGAGAAAGCCCGACGGGTACACCTCGCCCGTGTGGCTCACGAACGCGAACCCGTCGCCCGCGATGACGCTCGGGCGGTCGCCCGGACCGCCACTGCGGCCGCTTCCGGGGGTCGAATCGCCCGATTCCGCCGGCCCGTCCTCGGCCGCGACCTGCCGGCGAACCCGCCGGTAGTGGGGCGCCTCGGTCGTCTTCAGACCGAACGGCGCCTCCTCGGCGACTTCCCCGAGCCACTCCATCACCCACTCGGCGCGCTCGGGAGAGACGGGGTCGAGCACCCGCCCGCGGCCAACCGGGACGAGGAAGAAGACGCTCCACAGGACCGCGCCGAGGTCGGCCACGAGGTCGCGTATCGCGGGGAGTTCGTCGACCGTGCTCGCACAGACGGTCGTGTTGACCTGAAGCGGGAGCCCCACATCGCGGGCTCGCCGCGCGGCCCGCATCGTCGACTCGAAGCTCCCGCGCTCCCCGCGGAAGGCGTCGTGGGCTTCGGGGTCGCCGCCGTCGAGGCTCAGCGCCAGCCGCTTCAGGCCGGCGTCCGCGAGCGCCACGATAGACTCGCCGTTGAGTTCGTCGGTCCCGCTCGGCGTCAGTGAGACGGTGAGTCCCCGGTCGGTGCCGTAGTCGACGAGGTCGACCAGGTCCGGCCGTTTCATCGGGTCACCGCCCGAGAGGACGACCAGTTGGCCGTCGCCGAAGTCGGCGGCCTGGTCGAGCAACCGTTTCCCCTCGGCGGTCGAGAGTTCGTCGGGATGGCGCTGCGGGTGGGCGTCGGCCCGGCAGTGCTCACAGGAGAGGTTACAGGCCTGTGTCACTTCCCAGATGAGCACGAGCGGGCGCTCGCTCGTGTCGACCGGCGGGCGCACTACCGACACCTCTCCGCGGGTCGTCGGCGCCGCAAGCGTCCCGTCTCGTGGTTCGACCGAGCGAATCGTGCGGTCATCGGGCCAACGTTCGGGAGCCACGTATTAGCACCGAGCGTGCGTTCCCAGCACCTGAAAATCCGCGCGGTCGCTTTTCCCGGATCGGTCGAAGGTGACGCGTATGACCGACGCCGAGTTCAGGACGGCCGTCGACCAGCCCCGCGGGGACGCAACCAGGGAGTGGGAACTGTTCGTCCGCGAGGCGGAGACCGACCCGCTCCACCACGCCGGGAGCGTCAGCGCGCCGACCGCGGCAGTCGCCCGCGAGCAGGCCGCGCGACTGTTCGGCTGGACCGCCGAGACGCTGTGGCTCTGTCCCGCCGACGAAACCCACCGATTCGCCGCCGACGGCGTGACGCTGGGCGACCGGGCGGACGAGACCGACGACCGGGCGGGCGGAGACGCCCGGGCCGAGGGTGATGAGGCATGATCTCGGTCAGCAAGCTCCTCTGTGGCCTCGGCGCGGAGGGGGACGGGCTCCGGTACGACGCAGCCGAGGAGTCCGACAAGTCCCAGATCCGCGAGCGCAAGCAGCGCCGGCCGGTCGTCGTCTGGAACTGCACGAAACAGTGTAACCTCTACTGTCAGCACTGCTACGCGGCAGCCGAGACCGAACCGGCCCCCGGCGAACTCTCGACCGCCGAGGGGAAGCGACTGCTCGACGACCTGGCCGACTACGGCGTTCCGGTCGTGCTCTTCTCGGGCGGCGAACCGCTCGCCCGGGACGACCTCGTGGAACTCGTCAACTACGCGACCGACGCAGGCCTGCGAGCGGTGCTCTCGACCAACGGCACGCTCCTGACCGAGCAGCGAGCGGCCGCGCTCCGGGATGCGGGGCTGTCCTACGTCGGCGTCTCCGTCGACGGGATGCCCGAGCGCAACGACGAGTTCCGCGGCGAGGACGGCGCGTTCGACCGCGCGCTCGCCGGCATCGAGGCCTCCCAGTCCGCCGGGCTGAAGACCGGGCTCCGCTACACGATCACGAAACACAACGCCGACGACCTGGAGGACGTGGTCGACCTGCTGGCCGGCCGCGGCGTCGACCGCTTCTGTTTCTACCACCTCGACTACGGCGGCCGCGGCGCCGAGATCCAGGACGTCGATCTCACCCCCGGCCAGCGCCGCGCGGCCGTCCGCCGGGTCTGTGAGCTGACCCGCGAGTATCACGACCGCGGCCACGAGATCGAGACGCTGCTCGTGGGTAACTACGCCGACGCGGCCTACCTCGTCGAGTACGCGCGCCGGGAACTCGGCACCGAACAGGCGGACCAGGTGCTGGCCTACCTGCGGAAAAACGGCGGCGACCCGACCGGCGAGCGCGTCGCCGACGTGGACTACCAGGGTAACGTCCACCTCACGCAGTTCTGGCAGGGCTACTCGCTGGGGAACGTCCGGGACCGCCCGTTCGGCGCCATCTGGGAAGACGAGTCGAACCCGCTCCTGGGCGCCCTGCGCGAACGCGAGAAGCACCTGACCGGCCGGTGTGGCGACTGTCAGTACCAGTCGGTCTGTCGGGGCGCCTCGCGACTCCGGGCGCTCGCGGCCGGCGACGACCCCTTCGGCCCGGACCCGCAGTGCTATCTCACGCCCGAGGAGCGCGGCGTCGGCGACGCGCGCTCTCCCGGCGCCGCGGACTGAAGCGGGCGCCACAGATATACCAATATTCGCGATACAAAATCCATCTCCAGCGGTTCCGACACAGGTTCGGCATTTGGATTTCTACAAAAATTCAATAAGACAACAATTCTGGCGGATAAGCTGACCGCTTGGGGGGTAGAAGCCCCTGTTTATCTCCCGAACCTGGCAGATTCAGTGGATTCACGCCTGCGGCAGAACGGCCCAATCCGGAAAAGTGGAATCCACCGGTTGATTTTTCACTTGCTCCTACAAGCAGGCATCGTACAGCTGAGGTGTGAGTCCTAGCGAAAGACGAATGATTAACCGGACAGAATACAAACAGCGCAGTATGGATGAGATCCGACCGATGCAACTGCTCCTGACGCTGGTCGGCATGTCGATGGTAGCGATCGGCCTGGTCGGCGTGACAACAGGCCTTACGGTCGAAGTGGTGCTGTGGGTCGCTACCATCGCAGCAATATCCTTCGTCTCATTCATCTCCGGAATCGAATACGGGTCTCTCAAGCGGGCATGAGCCTTTCACAGGACTTCTTGCATCCTAGTGGTCTGTCACCGCGCCAAGTGGCTGAGCAGATTCTGGTTTTGGGGACTCTTACGAGTGGCCTAAATGAGATTCGATCATGGGGACCTGCTCGCCAATGATATATTCCCTGACTGATTACCCAGTATGTGGCTTCTGGAGCGGGTTCGACAACCGTTAAGATGGTGAATTCACCAACAAATGGTAGATACGCATACCACTGAGCGATCAGTCCAGAGTAGACACGTACCCCGCAGCGCAGAGGGTGTAGACAACGCGAGGACTCCCATATGAGATGTAATATTTATATAATATACAAAACTTGTACAGTCTGCTCCCGCAATTAGAGGTGATTTATTCGTGACTCACTACCGCTTGCGGTAGCATCAATTTGTCACAGCGGTTGTCAACGAGTCGCCCCGGATCCCGAGGTCTGTCCAGTACAGCTCCCCGTCGTAGTTGATGAGATAATGGCCTCCCCAGTGTGTCGTACTCGGTTCGTGAAGTGCCTGGACTTGCTCGTTCGCTTGAATCCGATCGGTCAGCGACTGAAATGCTGTTGTGGGCGTCTCTTCGGGTTCGACTGTGTAGTTCTCGCCCGAGATAGCGTTCGAGATGATCTCACGCTGGTCGTTCGAGAGATCACCCAGATCGAATGCAAAACGGGCACGCATCTGCTGGCCGTACTCGGCCACAGAGGCGACGCGTTCGGCGCTATATCTATACTTGTCTACTGTTGTCTCCGACGTGTCTGTGATGGTCCATTCCGCTCGCGTGCCATTTTCCCAGTCGATGACTGAGTAGTGTGGTTCGGGGACAAGTACGGAACTATTCTGTTCCCGCGTGCTATATATCAGACCCGTGACGATCCCCGCGTCTTCCAAACTGTCGAGTGACCGATCGGAAAGTTTCTGCCGATCTACTGCCGGGAGATCGGCGTAGTTAATCGTCGAAGAGTTGGCCTCCGTCCCTTTGACGAGACCGAGTCGGACCTCGAATGAGGTGGCTGGTTCCTGGTCGGTGACTTCGTATGAGAGACTATAGATCGTGCCGTCGTATATCAGCTGGCGATTCTCCGGAAAAGGTGGTCGTGGCCACGTAATATCTTCACCACCGTCGAGGATTTTCTCGAAGAGCCTGGCCTCCCTGGGAGCAAGATTCTCATCTTTGACCGAACGGAGAATTTGTGAGGGCAACTGGGGCTCCGAAATCACCGTCATTGATAAATGTGCCCGCGGCGCGTCGTCAGTATTGGCAGACACTTCACTACCAGCACTCAGATTTAGACACCCGGCGATCTGGGAAGAGAGAACGATACCAGTTCCACTGAGGAAATGACGCCTTTCCATTAGCGAATATACATTAAGAGGACACTCAAATCTTCTGGTGTTTGAGTTGATGCTATAGCGGAGAATTCAACAAAACGGTTCACATGGCCCTATTCGTAGCGAGCAGAGAAGGGCTCGACTGCTCAATACGCATACGCACTGAGCGTTCGGTCCAAGAATAGGGGTAGCAGACGGAGTTCGGCAGACGGGATTGAACAGAACCGACCCAGCTCGTAGACAAGACCCTCACTGCTCCCGGATGCCTTCTCTTTTACAGCTGGAACTACTATAAGGCACAACAAACTACATCGAGATATAATCGTGCCTGTCCACCTCGATACCCACGAACCTGAAGTTGACCTCATGCCGGGAACAGCGAAGTCCGATATCGTAGTGTTCCTCTACAGCCACCCGGAATTCGGATTCAAGCCAAAAGAACTCGAAGACCACCTTGACCTCCCGCACGGAACGGTCACGACGACCCTCACACGGCTCTATGACCGAGGATTCATCGGGAAAACCACTGACAGTCACTATCACGCACTCGAACATCGGAAGGACCTCCATCGATACGTGAGTAGTCCCGACCAAGTGCAGCGAATGTTCAAAGTAGAAGACTTCGAAGAAAACACAGAGTGGGGAGACAACCCACCGAAAGACGTTGAGGAAGAAGAGCTTGACGCCGAAATCGACGAGTTAGAGGACGGCTTGGAGGATGTGTGAATTCCCTGCGGGACCGGTCTGTTGGGCGGGGAACCTGACAGACACGCATCCTGAACGGCTTGTCGCCGTTCTTTCGCACCAAAACTGACTGACTAGGGCGAACGGCTCGTAAAGCGGCCCCTCATTTCACACTTCATGGTAACCGTCTGATTGATTAATAAAGACAAAATATATACTATTCTCGCGGGATAGGTGTAGTATGAGACGGCGTCGTCTCTTAGCCCTCCTTGGTGTGTCGGTAGCCTCAGCATCGGGGTGTCTCAGTTCAGGTCAGTCAACGACAGCCGACGAACCACCGGCCAGCACCCAAACTACCGAGACGCACACCCATCGGCACACGCCGACTACCGATGGCACAGGAGCTGAGACAACCCAAACGGACGCTCCGAACGAATCGGCCGAAGGAACGCAGAAACCGACTGAACGGGGAGACGAGTATACGCCACTCACCGACCATTATCATAGCGATACGGTTGTCTACGATCACGACGAGCTACGCCTTCAGGCAGGCGAGGGTCCCGTCAGGCTCGGTGAAACGATCGCGTTCACCACTACTAACACCGGAGACTCGTCGATCCCTCTTGGGTGCCACAACCCGACGACCATCCAGAAACAGGTCGATGGAGAGTGGCGTGATGTGGTTTGGACAACAGCTGACGGCTATCTCACCTGTGCGACGATGCTCCAAGCAGGTCACTCGACCAGCGAAGCGGTCACCATAACGAAAGGCGAACTCGAAAGCTCAACTGAGGAGGTGCGGGTCGAACTGACTCCAGGCCAATATCGGTTTGTGCTACTCGCAACCGACCCCTATCTGGCCGCAGATTTCCAGGTTCAGGCGGAAACTGCCCAACAAGAATCACAGCTGCCCGCGGTTGTACAACCGAGATCGCTGAACTCCATCTCCTGAAAACCTCACCCATACTCTCGATCAGACCGACTCACCCAGCCAGTTCAGAATCGTTCGAAATCGAGATCAATTCGCATACCGATCTAACGGCGGATTCACAACAGTTCTATAGGGTGTCATAGAACAGTTGGCATACGACTCCATTTCGCGTTTGCAGAAGATACTTTTTAGTCCAGTTATGATTCGAGATATGAAGAGGCGGTCGTACCTCGCAACTCTCGGCTCCCTCGGAACCACCCTTACTCTTGTCGGGTGTTTAGCCTCTGACGAGGAAGCAGGTTCGTCCTCAGTAACTGACCCGACAGTTGGGCAGGGTGAGACAGCGATTGTTACTATTGAAGGAACAGATGTCGGGAGTATCAGATTTACTGGGATCTTAGAGGGTTCAGATTCACCAAACAACGATGAGCCACTTGAAATTCAATTTGAAAACGCGGAGTTCACTCCATCACCCGATGTTGTATGGCAAGCAGATCCTCCAACATGGGAGTGGTCATCGACTCAGACAGTTGAAGGCGAAGTCCCCATTCAGACTACCTCTGAGACCCCACCGGGAACCTATGAATTCGCCGTTACTGTCTCCAAGGCTAATTCTGACGAGAAAGTTACTAAAAAGACTACTATAACAGTCGAGTAGGAACCTACTGAAAGGGCTGGATATATACTGAGAAGGCGATTCATTCCTTACAGGCCTGAAATCAACCACCTTGTGAACCGTTTTATGATGCCCTGAACAGTTCTAACTAAAACAAATTACCGTGAGAACCATTCTATGACTGAATCGATTTGTACCAATCTGGCTTCGGCCGGTGGTCTGAATTTTCGATCTGTTTGATTCGTTCAGTCCTGAGTAAGGCATCGTCCGCAGCAGATAGGACGCAAATTTCAGAGTAGACGCCGAGGTGCTTCAGCAGCTCAATTCCGTCCTCAGTTACCGCCCAGTAGACATCTGGATGATCCGGTTGAGGATATTCTGGTTCGAGTGCCTGGATGATGCCGTCAGCTGCAAGTCTCTGAAGAGTCTCCTCGATAGCCCCTTCATCCAGGTCAGTATTCCGGAATGCCAGCTCTTCAGCCGACAGCACGCCCGAATCGTGGCTAAGGATTTGTTGAATGAGGCCGAGACCGTCCGGATCAAGAACCGACTGTAATCGGTCACGTTCTTCAGTGTCTCCCTCACGGTCACTTGGTGCGTCATCAGAGTTGTTTGAGTCACTCATACTGGGGATTCCGGAGTAACTGGTGTCCGCAATTTGCCGGCCGCTGCTTAGTTCGAGTGGAGCTCTGGAGGATGTGGACCATCACAGTATTACCTTGGTTTTGCAGTAGACTCTGCCGCCTCTCCAACTGACTTGTAGGTCTTTCCTTGCGTTTTCCCTGTCGCAGCAATCAGATTATAATGTTCCATCTTCGAGAGATAATTCCGCATCGTCCGTTTCGTCTTTGGGCTCGACACCGTCTCACAATACCGTTCATAGAGGGTTTTCCCGTTGATCTCGCCTGCGTTCGCGATTATCTCGAAAAGCGATTGTTGGTGAGACGTGAGATTCTCGATGTTTTTCTGCCGGAGTTCCGATTTGGCTTCCGGAACACTCTCATCGATTATCTCGGCAGTGATCTCGGTCAGCCCTTCGCGGTCGGCCTTCTTGGCCGCAGTGCGAAGAATCCCGATTGCTTTCCGAGCATCACCGGCAGCCGCGTCCGCAATCAGTTCGATTTGGCGTCTCTCGACCGCATTCGTTGCAAGGCCCCATTGGACGCGATCGGCGAGAATTGCTGTGAGTTCGTCAACGCGGTACTGGCCGAAATGAAGGCGCTCGCTGCTCGATAATCGACTGTGGAGACGGTCGTCAAGGGGTGCGAACAGGCTTTCCTCGCGGTTCGCAATGAGTATCATCGTTAGGTTGGGGATCCGATACAGGTCGTACAGGAGGCTCTTATCTTCGAGTTGATCTACCTCGTCGAGAATGACGACGTACTGTGAGTCATCGTAATCTCGGATTCGCTCAAGCAGGACGTCTGTTGGCGTTGATTGCCGGTGGATATCGATGGTTTTCCCGATGCCGTCGAGCAGTTGGTAGAGGGTTCTGAAGCGGCTATAATTCTCCCAGCAGTTCACGTACTGGGACTCGACATCGACAGTGTTCTCCTGGAGCTGATTCACAGTGAACTTCGCCACGCAGGTCTTCCCAGCCCCACTTGGCCCAAACAGGAACGATGTTTCGCCGGCCTCGCCGTGGAGAAGCGGGTTGAGCGCATCTGACAGGTGACTGGTTTCAGCGTCTCTGTGCTTGATTTCTCCCGGGATGAACTCCGGTTGGAGTACCCGAGCATTCTCGATCATATCTGTTTGACGCCCTTGGGAGATGATAAATCGAATCGGGTGATTTCCGAATTTCCGAGTCTCAGCTCTCCAAAGGTTCGAGGAGTACCCGTAACTCTACACAAGATATTCAAGTGTTTGTTGATGAACGATAGATATGAGATCTCGTTTGATAATCGCCGTTTGTGTGGTCGTCTTGCTCGCTGGGTGTTCGTCTCTGGCTGGATCGGACACATCAACCCCTTCAGTCACCGATACAGAGAGCGGAGTCGCAACTGGGACGCCGACTGCCACAAATACGCCGACCATTGATTTGCCCTCAGGCGTTGACCGAGAGGAGGTAACTCTCGAGAGTGATCTTTCGGAGAGTGAAAGAGAGGCCTTTCACAATGCGATGAATAGTTCGGAATGGGTCCTCATGGAATTGTCCGTCACCAGAGATATTGATAGTGTCGAATACGTCTATTCCAATGGTTCTCTTTGGACGCTTCGTGTCGTTACTGGAACGGAACTATACAGCCTCCATGAGGCCACCGAGTCGGAATGGGGTGACGTTGAGAATTATTCTAACCTGAGCGACGACCAGCAGGAGTTCTTCCAAACGGTACTGAATAACACCCCATACGCACTTGGACCTGACGAGAGTTCAGTAACCCTTCCAGATGACGTAACGTACCAAAATACGACCTATTCACTGTCAAGGGGTACAAAAAGTTACGATGACGGTGCTCTTGACGTGGACAGATATAACGAAAGTGAGTGATAACCGCGTCAAACGGGCCCCCTCACTCCTATCGACGAGGAAACGGGTATCTCAGAAGAAGATGAGAGCGATATGTGACGAGACAACCATTCTTGTGCAGTCGCCGAGAGCATCGTTTCCCACGAACTGATCCCCGTGTGCTTGTCTGCGTACCTGTCGAACTCGCCGTTGTTGACACTCTGAAAGTCTTCTTCCGTGTAGTTTCGGTACGCACGAAGACTGAGCAGTTGATCCCTCGTTTCTACGTAGTTCGTTTATCCATATCGTCCTGTTCAGCCTGTCAAGAACTGCGTGAATTGACCTATGACACCCTCGAGTGTAGCAAGAACCGCTGGTGAATTGAGCGCGTGAATTCGGAATTCGGAAACACTACTCAGTATCCTATTAGCCATCAAAACGGCGTTTTTCACACTATGAGCGACGAGGTGAAACCTCCACAGTCCACAAACCAGACCGACGACAGACTGCTATCAGATGATGGGAGTCTGCTGGAAATAGTCCGAGATCGTCTCTCAGATCAAGTATTCACGGAGTGGTTCAAGGAGCAGCAGTTCGCAGAGAATATCCTCAAGGGGCAGGCGTATTTTAACGGTCCATCTCCAGCGAAAGACCCGGAGCGGCATTCGCCCAGCAAACTCCTTCACTGTCATCGGAAAGCCAGCTACGACCGTCAGAATGCACCGAAAGAAGGCACCTCCCCAGACGGATTATTCTGGATTGGCTCGGAATTCGAGGAGCAGATCATCGTCCCGTTCCTTCAGGACACGGTCACAACCGAGGAGACATACGTGCAGAATTCGGTGTGGATAGACTCTGAACTGATGGTTAATGGGGAGTCTCTCCGAATCCGCGGGTCCACCGATCCGGTCGTGGTGACTGCGGATGCTGACCCGCTGTTCGTGACGGAAATCAAGACGACTTCGAATCTTGAGCACCTCTCCGGCCCGAAACCATACCACCGCGCACAGCTCCACGCGTATCTCTACGCTCTCAACGAAGACTACGACTACCCGATCACAGATGGGATGATCGTCTACGGGAGTCGCACGACATTCGACATCGAAGCCTTCCATGTGGAGTTCGACCCCGAATTCTGGGAGCGGATCACGGAGTGGATGGTAGAACAGACACTGTACGAGCAGGAAGATGAACTTCCGCCGGCAGAACCAGAGCGTGATTGGGAATGCTCGTACTGCTCCTACAAGCACCGCTGTGGTGAGGCAGCCACGCCGTACTCAGATATTGGCATCGACGGGCTGTTGCCACTGTTCAATGAGTATGACCGTAAACCACTCATCGACTATCTTGAGGCACACGGGGACAGCGGCGCTCGACTCACCCCGACGCTCGCCCACGAGTATCCAGACCTCGTCCCGGAGTTTGGCGCTCATGAGTGGAGTTGTCCTGCCTGCCAAGAGACATACGCCTGGAACGAACTCGACTGGGACGGTACTCCGGATGACCCACCGCTGTGCCCGAATTGCTTAGAATCGGGCAATATGGTCACACTGAGCGGCCCAGAACCAGACGAGCAAGTCAACGCGTCTTAGCGGTTCGAAACTGGAGAATCCGCGCGACTACACAGAATATCGGCCGTGTTTAGACGCTCCTCGATTGGCGAGTCACGGACCGTTGCGGTTGATCTAAAATCTGTCCTGAGTGCCTCATTGTGTTGATCTACTCGCAGAGCATTCGCCGTAAAAGCCGATTTGTGCTGCGTCTAAACAAGACCCCAATAATTGATATAGGAATTCAGGAAGCGCTCATCTTACTGTGAATAGTTTGGAACAAAAGCCCTCTCTGTTGAATAAGGAGAAAAACGAGGCTGATAATGAATATGACTAATGCGGTTCTAGTTCCTGCACTTCCTGCGAAGATAGCCACCAGCACAGCGATCGCTATCATTGTTGCAGCAAATATTGTTCGTGCAATTGACTTATCTTTGATTTCTGTAACAACTAGCCACACTCCAACGCCTGTAATTCCCGCAATAATCGGATGTGATTGACCAGCTGATGCGGCTCCTGCCCAGGTAACACTTACCAGTATGCTTCCAATGATGACTTTGGCCGCTATCTGCCCCGTGGTTTTTTCTTCTGGAGTCGCTTTTTGTTTCTTACTCATGGGGTCAATATATGAACACTACGACACCGACTGTCAAATATTTTGGGCTGGCACTATGAGTAGTCTTTAGTTGATGGTACCATGCCAGTGAGCAAGGTCGGAGATCTGACTCAGCGGTATTCAGTTTAACGTGGCCGGAGCAGTTCGAAACCGACGAATTTCAGCGTTTTTCACTTCTCAAAAGATCCGTTCGATAGTGCTCTGTTTGAGTCCACGGTCTCCAGTGAGGTGCCGGGCAGACCCACAGATGATTTGTTCGTTGAGGTCCTTGAAGGTGGGTTTGCGGTCCCGGTCATCGAGGATGATTCCGGTTCAGTCGTCATCGCCTCTGTCGCCAGCGGCCCACTCGGCAAACCACTCGAGTTCGCGCGCCACGTTCCATCGGTAGTTCCCGCTGTCACCCCCTCGCCCCTTTCCCTTGTCCTGAAGATGCCGCTCGAACGAACTCGTGTGCGACCGCCCAGTACGTTCTCCAGGCGTCTTCTTGGAGGTCATAGTTCCTCCTCGGTCGTGGATTGGTAGGTGGGGCGAACCTCTTCGAGGAGGTCTTCGACGATCTCCCAGAGTATCAGGGAGGGAGTCTCGTGTTCGAACGTGATTCCCCAGCGGTCCTCTTCATCGCCGGCTGAGTACTGGAAGTGTGTCCGACCGAGATCGGGATGGTCTTCGTCCTGATGCCACCCGGCGTGAAAGCCCGTGTTCGGGTCGGTGTAGTTGATGCGGAACCAATCGTGGGGTTCCTGCCGGTACCATTTGATGATTAGTTCCGGGGATTCCGGGCCGGCTGTGGGACCGAGGCGAGCCGGATCGAAAATCGCTCGCAGCTGTTTGGCCTCGATATCGTCAGGAATGTACTCGACGGCCGTGATCTGTGGAACACGGTCGAGGACGTCCCGCTTCAGCTGGGCGTAAAGGTTCGCGTTCGGATCACCTCCTGGATGCGGGACCGACATCCGTTAGCTGCTGGCCTCGGCAGGCTCTGTCGTCGGCGCGAGAAAGTCCCATTCGCGGATGGCGAAGCCGACGATCTGGATACGCCGTTGAAGGTGCTTCCACTCGCGGGCGATCTCACGGCGCCGATCTTCCTCATCAGCGTCCAGGGACTCGTCAACGAGCGTCCCGCGAAGCTGGTTCGGTGATTCGACGCCGAATTCGTCCTCCCAGTCGCGGATTTGCGTCTTCATATCGGCGAGACGGTCCGTGAGCTCCTCGACAGTGTGGCCGCTGTCTCGAAGACGCATCGCCTCCTGCATCGCTTGGCGGCGGTAATCAGGGTAATACGTCGTGTGAGTCCCGCTTTCGTCACGATGGAGGATGCCATCGTCGACGAGCCGTTCGAGGACGCGCTTGGTCGGCTCGTGTGACCAGCCCGCTTCGGAAGCAATCCAGTTGGCTGTCCGCGGCTCCGACAGTTGTCGGGCAGTCATCCTCACGCGGTCTTCGCCCGTGGTCTGACGCTCTCTCAGGCTCTCGGAGTCCGATTCGTCTTCGGTCATACGAGACAGTTCGCACTCTGTCTTAATATAGGTTGAGGTAAGGCGTTCTATATCGAACTACGGTTTCCAGCCATTCCGTCAAGGAACGCAAAGCTGGCGTACTGGTCCGCGATGGATAACAGCCTCCGAACGACGTTCTATGACGGAAGGTCTGTTCCTCGCCAGGATACGCGTGGTCTTCTGCGGACTCAACACTACCCAGAGGGTACACCCCGAGTACGTAGTTCGTGCCTATTCTGAGTCACTTACACTGGATGGCACGTCATGATCCGGTAGATCACTCGGTGAGAGCTCAGCTAACTGCTTTCGGTCACCATCTTTCAGGCGCTGAATTATTTCTTCACGACGCGTATCCCGAGTTTCCTTCATCTCCAGTAATTGTCGGTTCAGCTCGTAAATACCGGCGCGGAGGGCTGCTTTGGCGATCGTGTCTCCCAGTCCAGTAGCGTAGTATTTCTGCTTATTTCGCCCATCTTCACGCACGTTACGTACGTCTATTAACCCGAGTTTTTGCCCGTCCTCTAATCGGCGTGAAAGTGACCCCGCACTTAAATCCACATTCGCTATCAACTCCTTGAACTGCTTCCCCACAGGCGACGAGAACTGCGCGAAAAGCTCTATTGTCCCTTTCTTTCCCAGATACGAACTCACCTCCGTTAATATACTATCTGGCACATCGTCTGGATCCGGCGGTAACGACGGCGGGCTCTCATCTATCATAACACCACGCCATTTCATCTACCGGGTAAATATAATCTCCACTCTGCTATAAATCCGAGTCGTTTCCATTTGGAAGAATTTCCGAATAATATGCCCTATAGCTCTAATTTGACCGGCTGGACCCCTATTAACACCCTACCTCGCAAACGTCCTACTATAATACGGAAAGCACACTCCCGAGACTAAGGTTAGAATCGAGGTAGAAATATCTGCACACACGACACTACATGAAATCACACGACATCACCGACGACACAGCAGCACAGACTAGCAACGAACCCACTGACGATGACCATCAGGATGCCACCCCACTCGGCGAGCGTATTACCGCTGCCCTCACCAACACAGACCAAGACGATGACGAACCGCACCCGCGTCAAGTAACCGTACATCAGGTTTCCCGCGCGCGTGCAGACAACAGTCAGGCCGACACCGGCACGCTCATCGCCGCAACACAGTCTTCCGACCACCTCGACATACCTGCCCTGCTAGCTGTTTCACGTGTTAACACCGAAACAGCACCATCCAGCAGCGACAACGGACCCACCCTCAGTACCGTCATCGATGACCTATTCGCCTCCACCGCCGAGACTGTCAGTATTGACTGCGTCGTCGCCGACGTCCAATACTGCAAAACGCACACTCTGGAAGCCATCAACCAGCACGGTGCGGCTTACGTCGTCCGGAAGCAGCTCACTCCAACCGACCGGCAGATCATCAGCAACCTCGTGACTCCTGAGGGGGCGGGCGCTGCTCTTTCCACGACCGTCAGCCCAGCGTGCGACGTAGACCACGACGCGACGGTCCTATACGTTCCTCGCCGCCCGGCATCGTTCTCCAGTCAGGGAGACGTCACCGACGACGACCGCGCCGCCCAGTACCAGGCGTTCGTCACGAACCAGGAGACGACACGAGCCACGATCACAGACCCAGTCAACCAGTTTCTCTCGTACTGGCTTCCCGTCAAAATGCTGTCTGCGGGGCGATATGACCTCACTGCGTCCACCGCTGACATCAAGCAGTCCGAGATCGATCAGACCGCTCGTCCACCATCTGACACGCAACCCGAGTAGCCACGCGTAGGCCATCCCCTCCCCATCCCGGAGCTCTCCCGGGGGGCACCATTCCGAAACCCACTCATGGCTGCCAACTCCCCGCCCGATCCGGACAAGCTGGCGAAGCAGGCAGCCACGCTTTTCGATGTACACGACCACATCACCCGCGTCATCGGCAACCTCGACATCCCGATTGACGAGCTCACCGAGACCTACGACATCGAGGATGCGGCGGGTGCGCCATTCGATTTTGAAGGGATGACCCGGCTGTTCCTCTACATGCGGATCACCGGCCTCTCCCAGAGAAAGACTGTGAAATACATGCAAAAGCAGGTATATCCGCTCCGCCGATTCGGATTGGACACCGCGCCGACCCAGCAGACGATTTCATACGCGAAACTCCGACGCTTCCCGAAACCCTTCCACCAGTACATCGACGATGCCGCGGCGGCCATCTGTGAGGAAGCACGCGAGCACGACAAGATTCGTGAGAGCCAGTTTGTAGACCCGAGCGAGGGAACACCTGACCTGGAGGAAGTCCAAGCGACGGGCAGGCCGATTTACCAGTACGTGGACGACCATGCGCCAGACGTGATGAACGAGCTGCTCAATACGGCGATGCCAGCGTTCGATACGGGTCGCGCGTCGAATACGAGTCACGACGATGCCGAGATCTGGGAGCAGCAGCTGGTGATGAGTCTCCAGGATCGGTCCGGGACGCCTGCTGCATACCGGACGTTCAACAAGTTCCGCTCAAATCCGGTGCATCACGACACGCATGTACGAGCAGTGAAGAAGCTCGGCAAACCCGACAGCTATCAGTTCACCTTCGATGACTTCGAGGCGAAAAACTGGACCGGCGAACCAGTCCCAGACTGGCGTCACATTACCGACACGATTCAGCCACAATTCTCCGACGCTGTTGAGCGCATACTCGACACGATTCGTCCGTCGGAGGTGTTCACTGAGCCGGTCGTCGCGGCTATCGACACGACCGGCGTCCCCTTCAGCAAGAACCCGTATAAGAGTGAAGCTGATGTCGAACCCGACGATGAGCGCGTCGTCGTTGATGAGAACACGGGGGCGACGAAAGTGCCGAAAGAGGATTACCCGGAGATGGTCAACGGAGCTAAAGAGTCCGGTGTCTACGAGTACCAGTATGCAACGCTGACGATCGTTTCCCGGAATGTCCCGATGGTACTCGCAGTTGAACCGATTCGGAACAACTCCACATGGGAAGGGGACGACGGCGAATCCGTCTCATTTGCGGAAACTGTTGACCGCCTGATGGAGAAAGCGACCGATCTTGTTGACATCCACCTGGTGATGGCGGACAAAGCCTTCGACCGGCACGGCGTCTACCACGTGCTTGACCAGCGCCACGATGTTGACTATCTGATTCCGAAGAAGGAAGACTCGGACCACCTCCGTGAGCAGGCCGACGAAGTACGCGAAGACCCGACGCTGGATGCGCGTATCGAAAAAAACGTGCCGCTGCAACTCCACGACGAGACGCCGTATCTGGACACTGATGACGATCCCGATATTGATGGGGAGAATTACAGCCATGAGCAGACGTTTATGCATGTGCCGGCTGACCGCGATGACTGGATTATCCGGCACGCTGACGACACGGGGTATGCGATTTTCGCGACGAACCGGGGCGACATGACACCGCTGGACGCGGAAGGCCTGACGAATCGATACTCGGTACGCTGGGATATAGAGAACGAGTACCGGTTGATTCAGCCACTCATTCCGTCGATTTCTTCGACTGACTACCGGATGCGGTTCTTCTCGTTCGTGTTCAGCTGCCTCGTGTACAACCTTTGGCGCGTCGTCGATCACTCGCTGAAAGTCCTCGCCGCCGAGGCGTTCGATGACTACGGTCGAGGCCCGCACGAAGACCGTCTTGACCCGCTGTTACCATTGTCGGACTATCTTGCGTCGTCGCTCGTGCTGTTGTTCAACGACGGGTGGGATCCACCTGACGCGACTGCCTAACCAGTCGGCGTTCGCTTCTTCTCCTCGGTAGTCACACGTAACCCCTGTCACCGCTATTTTCCGCGTTTCTTACCAGATTATATACTATTTCTCTCGGCGTGACCGCGCATTGTTGCTTCGAGCCGTGACGAGCTGTGGAAATCACGCGATCACCACCCGATTTCTTTGTAACTATCCCCAAACTCCGAACCTGTGGTTCCGAGTAGTTGTGATGGGACGATCAGTCGTCGCGTTATTTTGATTTAGCATCGGAAAAACCAATAGTGGCCGGCATATTTGTAGGGATACCACTGATGGAGCGAGATGACTTCGGCGAGACGGCTCCCGGTGAAATCGTTCCGACGACGACACCGAAGGGGACGTATTCAGCGTTCCGGCCCGATCCACTTCCCCCCTCAATCAGTACTGAACAGCTCATTACACCCCTGGCAGAGGCGACACAGGCACTTGGCCGGCTCCACGGCATCGGCCCACGTGTCGGCTCAAGAGAGATCCTGATCGAGCCGTTCATCCGAAAAGAAGCGCTAGAATCCTCGCAAATCGAAGGGACACATGCTACTCTTTCAGATATCTACGCTTACGAGGCCGGACAGGAAGCTCTCATCGATGAAGACAGGCAGCAAGGAACCCGGGAAGTCGTAAACTATCTGCACGCGCTGACACACGGATTGGATGCGATCACAGCTGGCGATCCGATTACCGCTGAATTGCTGTGTGAAATGCACGACCGATTGCTTTCGGGTGTCCGTGGAGACGAGGCTGATCCGGGAAAACTCCGCACGACCCAGAACTTTATCGGCAGTACGCCATACATTCAGGACGCTAGGTACGTTCCGCCACCGCCGAACGATATCCCCGATCTTCTTGAAGACTTGCTCGAATATGCAAGCCAGGATACAGATCTTCATCCGCTCCTTCGAATCGGGCTGATTCACTATCAGTTCGAGACGATTCACCCGTTTCTCGACGGGAATGGACGGCTCGGGAGGCTGTTGATCAGCCTCCTCTTGCAGCGTGACGGTCTCTTGCCCGAACCATATCTCTACCTGAGTTCGTATTTCAATGCACGACGGTCAGAATACGTCGATCAGCTCTTAGCCGTCAGTCAGCGCGGTGGATGGGAAGAGTGGCTTCTGTTCTTCTTACGTGGCGTGCAGTCGCAGGCAGGTGAAGCCCACCAACGCGCGAACTTACTGGTTGATCTCCGTGAGGACTATCAACAGCGCTACCAGAGCGAACGGTCCGAGAATATCCTCGAACTGGTCATGCGGCTCTTCGAAGATCCGTATCTCGACGTGAATACGGCGGCCGGGTGGTTAGATGTCGAATACAGTACGGCCAACCGACTGATCGGACAGCTCGAAGATGACGGGATACTCGAAGAACTTACCGGGAAAGACCGGAATCGGTTCTACCGGGCGGACGAAGTCTTCACGATCATCAACAAGCCGATCGACCAACTCTGAACTACTGAGCAGAGGGGGCTGAGGCGTATGCATTGAGATGACTGGTCTCAACTGCTGTGCCGTCGGCCGAAATTCCAACCGGCCAGCGACATCACGGAGAACGGTCGCAAGCGGCCGGAAGGCTTTCGGAAACGCCGGGCGAGACGACGCGCATGGCGACTGCGTATCTCACCGTCGACGACGCCCCCTCGGAGACGCTCCCGGAGACGCTGGCGGTGCTGGACCGCCGCGACGTGCCGGTCCTGTTTTTCTGCGAGGGGCGGCGACTCGCGGAGTACGCGGACCACGCTCGCCAGGCCGTCGCGGCCGGCCACTCGCTCGGCAATCACACCTACTCGCACCACCACGCCTCGGACATCCCGGTCGAACGCTTCGCGGACGAGGTCGAACGGACGGAGGCGGCTCTCGAAGACGTGTACGAGGCCGCCGGCGTCGAGCGACCGGCCAGGGTTTTCCGGTTCCCCTACGGCGACGACGGCGGCGACCGCGCCGACGAGTTACAGGCCGTACTCGCGGAACAGGGGTTCAGACCGCCCGATTCGGACCGGATCGACTACGACTGGTGGGCCGACCGCGCGGCTGGCCGCGACTGGTTCTGGACCGTCGACGTGGAGGACTACGACGTCGACAGCAAGGATGCGCTCACCGAGAACGTCGCCGCGGCCGCTGACCGCCTCGCGGCCGACTCGGCGGACATCCTCCTCTTCCACGATAGCGGCAACTCGCCCGAACAGTTCGACCACTATCTCGAACTGCTGGCCGAGCGCGGCGTGACGTTTCGCGACCCGCTCGAACTGGTCGCCGACCGCGAGACGGGGGATTGACCAGACCGAGCGGTTTTTGCCCCCACCTGCGTAACGGTCGGCCGTGCTATCGGCCGAGATACACGCCCACTCGGCGGCCTCCTACGACGGCCGCGACTCCGTCGACGCCCTCCTCGAGCGGGCCGCGGCGGTCGGGTTGGACGCGCTCGCCGTGACCGACCACGACGAGTTCGCGGCGAGCGAACGCGCCGTCGAGAAGGCCCCCGACTACGGCCTCGTCGGAATCCCGGGGATCGAAGTCTCCAGCGCCGCCGGTCACGTCATCGGCCTCGGCGTTTCGGAGGCCGTCGAGCCGGGACTGCCCTTCGGGGAGACGCTCGACCGCATCCGCGCGGCCGGGGGTATCGCCGTCGTCCCCCACCCCTTCCAGGAGATGCGAAGCGGCGTCATCGCGAACGTCAGCCGCGACGAACTGGCGACCGCCGACGCCATCGAGGTGTACAACTCGCGGCTGGG
>Ga0207720_100106_pt1 | contig 86122 bp, 92 predicted proteins | sample A23P2SouthBayCA_2_FD_187751 | JGI IMG/M metagenome (GOLD analysis project Ga0207720, IMG submission 187751) | Aerobic enrichment media microbial communities from Eden Landing Ponds, California, USA - A23 E3 (2) (SPAdes) | ecosystem: Environmental > Aquatic > Marine > Unclassified | place... | reverse complement strand
CCCCCCCCGCCGAGGACGACTGACGAATCCGGACGGTCCATGCGACTTCCGGTCAGGTCGCTCGACTCTTCGCCGACCAGACACCGAACGGGTGCGGCCCGGCACACCCCGAGTTAGACAGGCTTTTGTTCTGCCATCCGGTCTCCCCGACTATGGTCGTTCCGGCACACCTCGGGCTGGCGCATCCGAATCTCGTCTGGCTGGTCGTCGTCGGACTGCTCGCGTTCGTCGCCGGTCTCGGTGTGAACCTCTATCGCTCGACCACCGACACGGATCCACACGACGAACCCGGCGTCGGCGACGAGTCGCTCGACTAGCGGCGGGGGAAGGCTCGGTGGGACGGTCGTCGCTGCGTTCCCCCGTCGTCGCTTCTCGGCCTCCGTGCTGGATCGCCTCGAGTGCCGGGACTGGCGAGGGATCTCAGCGACGGGTGTGACGTGCGTACAGCACCGCGATGCAGACGGCCACGAGAGTCACGCCGAACCCAAAGCCCGGGCCGTCGTCCCCCGTCGTGGGGGACGGCGTCGGCGCCGTCGTGGGTGCCGACGGCGACGCGGTTCCGGGCCCCTGCGGCGTCTCCGTCGTCGCCGGTAGCGTCGCGGTCGGCGTCGACGAGGACGTCTCCGGCGGCGTGGCCGTTGCGGTGTCAGTCGCGGTGGCCGTCTCCGTGTCGGTGGGGGTTCCGGTCTCCTCGGTTCCGACGGTGAAGTCGATCGTTTCGACCGCCTCCCCCGCCGTCAGGTCGTCGACGCCCCCGATCCGGAGCGTGTACGAGCCCTCGTCCAGTTCCTCGACGTCGAACAGCCAGTAGGCAGACTCGTAGCCGGTCGTCCCGGTTCCCTGTGTCTCCCGTGCGAGCGCCGCCTCGTCGAACCCGTCGGGGAGGCGGTCGGCCTGCTCGTCGGTGGGGCTCGTCGAGAGCACCTCGCGCTGGATGGTGACGTCACCGTCGCGGTCGATCAACTCGACGCGCAGGTCCTCGGCCGCGACGAAGTTCCAGTCGGCGACCACGAGCAGTGGTTCGTCGCGTCGCAGTTCGGACATGGAATCAAGTTCGGTCCCGATGCTGTTGTAGAGGTCGACGCTCTCGATCTCAGGCTCTTGTACGCGAACGGTGAGGTCGCTGCCCGCGTACCGGCCCACGTCCTGACTGTCGGGGACGGCGCTTCCCAGTTCGAGGACGTCCCCCTCACTCTCGCCCACCTCGCCCTCGAGAATGGTGCCGCTGACGTCGTCGCCGGTTGCGTTCCGCCAGGCGTCGATGTCTCGCTCGCCCTGGAACACCTCGTAGTAGCTCTCGTCGTCGAGGATGATCTCGCCAGTTCCATTGTCGGGATGCCACCGCCCACGCGGGGCCTCGGAGTCGAGTTGAGGCGCCTGTCCGGGACCCGTCTGGGGTGCGTCGATCGATCGTTGCTGGGGCGCCTCGGCGACGACCGGGAGGGCCACTGCACCGGCTGCGGCGACGAGGAGGGCAGTGAAGACGATACTGTGAACCGATCGCGTCATGGGTTGCACTATGCAACACGAAAGGAGAACCTTTTCGGGTGGCTGGCTACCGGTCTCCGTCTTCGAGGCTGTGGGCTGGCAGACCGGCGGTGTACGGTTCATTCACGGGACCGTCTCCTGCCCACGAGCGTGGCCTGGAGACCCGTGCCGTCTCCGATCCACCGACAGTCTCCGTATTGCGGTCCGTGACAGCCCGCCACCGCTTTGGAGCACCCAGGCGGTCGCCCCCTCAACCGCCGTCCGTTGCGTCGAACCGTGGAAGGACCAGTCGCGTGTAGCCGACGAGCGACACGATGGTCACGGCGACGGAGACCGCACCGACCGCCAGTGGTGGCCACCCCAGGACGAAAATCAGGAAGCCAGCCCAGAACCCGCCCAACACCACGCCGCCGAGGGCGATGACGTGGAGCCCCTCCCGGCTCTGGACCTGCAGATCAGTGCCCGTCAGGAGCCGAATTCCGACCAGTCCCAGGGTGAGCGACGCCCACGTGAGCACGGGGAGACCGAGTACCGTCCAGACGGTCGCGGGCAACCGGTCAGACCCGCTGATGAGAATCGCCCAGCCGACCAGTCCGAGCGCCGCCCACGCGATGCTCCGGAGGAGCTCCTGTCGAAGGATCAGGCGGACTCGCGGATGCTGGAGCAAGTCACGGAGTGGCGCGTCCGTCCCGTTGTCTTCCCCGGCCAGCGCCCGCTCACCTTCCGGCGACACCGGCCACTCCGACGCCGGGTGGTCGATGTAGTACAGCGTCAGCGAGTCGGCGAACGATTCAGTCGCGACGATATCGCGCTCCTCCAGGTCGTCCAGGCGGTTGAGGAGGGTGACCTTCGAGACGTCCGGCTTGATCCGTTCCTGCAGTTGCTGGAGCGAGAAGAACGGGCGGTCGGCTTCGTACATCATCTCGACGACGTGCTCGTGCGTGAGCTTCGTGTTCACCCTCCCGTCCTCCGGCAACCGCCCGGCGAGCCGTGGAGGAAGTGACATCTGTTGGGCAGGACCCGGCCGAGGAGTATGGTCGTTTCGGACTGTTGCTGTCTCGGAGGTGTCGTCCGCTAGGGGCCGAACCGACTCCTCAACGGGGGACTATCCCGCCACCTCGGCGGCGTCGGCTCGTGGGTTCGCGAACCAGTACCACAGGACGGCTCCGCCGGTCACGGCGATGTAGGCGACCGTGGTCCACAGCGCCGGATAGCCGCCGGCGGTGACGAGGGACACCGCGCCGACGCCACCGAGCATGATCCCGACCACGAGACTCACTGACAGCCCGGTCTGCGTCCGCACCTGCGCTACCGAGTCCGTCGTGGACCGAAGTGCGATCGCAGTCGTCGTCAGCACCGCCCAGGTGACCAGGGGCAGGCCGAGGACCGTCAGCGCGCTCGCCTCGAGCCACGCGACCTCTGTTACCACGATCGGCCAGCCCACGATGCCGAGGCCGAACCAGGCGATACTCCGCAGCAGTTCTTCTCGCACGATCTCGCGTTGAATTGGCGTCATCGCGACACCTGGATCGAGGACCGCCGCCGACAAAGGACCGGTGCGAATTTTGTGGCCGTCCAGCGGGATTTTGCGCCTGGAAACCGCATTTTGCGTCCGGAAAGCGACGCTCGAGTAACGCTCCTGACTTCTACCGTACCTGAGACCGACGTCACCTCTCCGGAGTGGTGTACGCTCTCCACCGTCGCGAGTCGGGTCGACGGAACGGTCAGCACGATACGTGCCGTCAAATAGCCCCTCGAACGGGCTTGCCAATCAATTCAGAACGTCTTCGGGCCGCATTGCCCCGGGGAGTCGGCCCCGACCGGATTCCACCCATCACAAGGTACTTCAACAAACAGACGATTACATTCACACACATGCCGATTCATCGCGAAACACACCCCGACGACGTCGACCTCAAACCGGGAACCACGAAATCCGACATCGTAGTCTTCCTCTACCGGAACCTCGACTTCGCGTATACGCCCAGCGAGGTTGCCACGGAACTCGACATACCGGCTGGCACTGCGACGACCACGCTCAGGCGGCTCCACGAACGCGGGTACGTCGGTCGCATGAAGGAGGGATACTATCACGGTCTTGACGATCGTGAAGACCTGCGTCGATACCCCCGGAGTGTCGCCGAGACCGAGGCGATGTTTGCTTCCCATCCCGACAACTCAACTGGCCCGGATCCGGATCCAGCCACGGAACTCGACGACCTCACGACCGACGACGTTGCCCTGGAGTCTGAAGTCGACGAACTAGAGGACGAACTCGATGGCTAACCGGTTCTCGGCTGGTTCGGTCTGCTGGGCCGTGGATCCAACCGGTGTTCACCCCGAACGCCCGGTCGTCGTGCTGTCACACGAGACACACCCATTTGGCGCAACCGAGTGTACAGTGATGTGTCTCGGAACCAGCGTTTCCCAGTTTCAGCACCCGACGCCACCGTTGACGGCGGATCACTACGACGGCATATCGTTCACCAGCACGCCACACCTCCTTCCCTGGGCGCTCCGCACTGTCGCGCCTGGTTCGCTCGAGACTGACCGGGCCGTAGGTCAGCTAACGGCTGCGGGCGAACGGGAAGTCAAAAAATCACTGCTGCTACTGTTCTCCCTGTAGATTTCGGTGCCACCGGGCAGGGCGGATTTGAACCGGGGCAAGGCGGTTCTGCTCGGGCCTGCGGCCCTACGCAGGCTGCGACTGCCAGGGTTCAAATCGCCGGTCGCTTCGCCCCGCGTCTCCGACACCTCGCTTCGCTCGATGCGGATCGACGCGAGGACTCAGTGGGCCCGGGCGGATTTGAACCACCGCATACCCGGTTATGAGCCGGGGGCTCTTACCAGACTGAGCTACGGGCCCTCGTTCCCGCGCTACCGGACCTGCCACCAAAACTCTGCCGTCTGACAACCGAACGCGATGGCCCTGGGAACGAACAGATTGGTGGGACTGAAAGGGGCAGCCGTCTCGGCGAACCCGGACATTGCAAGCCCCGCAGGGAGCGAAGCGACCGAGGAGCGCAGCGAGTCCCGGGAGCCGAGACGGCTGGGGCTTTCGGGGAGTTCGTGTTCCGGCTGTCGTAATCAAGAGGATCGTGTGCCGCCGCCAGGGCTCGAACACCGGAAGACGGTCCTGCTCGTTCGCTCCGCTCACTACGCGGGCTGCGACTTCCGAGCTCGACCCCTGTCGCGTTCCGCGTCTCCTGCTCACAGACGCCTCGCTGGGCTCGGCGTCGGGTTCGCAGGAGAAGCGCCGCCGCCAGGGCTCGAACCTGGGACAACCGCGTTAACAGCGCGGTGCTCTACCAGCTGAGCTACGGCGGCCCGCACTCACGGGTAGCCGGAAAACGCTGATAGGCGTTTCGCTTCGCGACACGCATCGACACGCTTTCACGCACTACCACACAATCCATCGCCATGAGCGACGAGGTCGACGCCGTGCTCGCGGCCGTCCGCTCCCGCGTCGTCCCGGACGACGCCGAGCGCGAGGCGCTCCAGGCTGCGCTCGCCGAGGTCGTCGACCGGGCCGAGACGGCGGTGGCCGACCTCCCGGTCGACGCCGACGTCCTCCACGTCGGCAGTACTGCCCGCGGCACCTGGCTGGCCGGCGACCGCGATCTCGACGTCTTCGTCCGGTTCCCGACCGACTGCTCCCGCGACGAACTCGAGGAGTACGGCCTCGACGTCGGTCACGCCGTCCTCCCGGACGGCCACGAGGAGTACGCCGAACACCCCTACGTCGTCGGCGAGGTCGACGGCTTCCAGGTGGACCTCGTCCCGTGTTACGCCGTCGATGCCGCTCCAGAGGTCCGGTCTGCCGTCGATCGCACGCCGTTCCACAACGACTACCTCCAGGCGCGCCTGGACGCGGACCTGGCCGACGACGTCCGCGTTGCCAAGCAGTTCCTCACGGGCATCGGCGTTTACGGCAGCGACCTCCGCACGCGGGGCTTTTCGGGCTTCCTGGTCGAACTGCTCGTGCTGACCTACGGGGGCGTTCGCCCCTTCCTCGAGGCGGCGGCCGACTGGCACCCGCCGGAGACCTTCGATCCCGAAGACCACGGAACGACGGCCTTCGACGATCCGCTGGTCGTGATCGATCCGACGGATCCCGACCGGAACGTCGCTGCGGTCTGCAGCGCCGAGAACGTCGCCCGGCTCCAGCACTACGCCCGGGGCTTCCTCGCCGACCCGGACGACGCACTCTTCGAACCCCGTGCGCCCGACCCCCTGTCGGCGGACGAGGTCCGCGCGGCGGTCGCAGAGCGCGGGACCACGCCGGTCGCAGTCCGGTTCGACGCGCCGGACCTGGTCGACGACCAGCTCTACCCCCAGCTCGCGAAATCACTCGACGGTCTCACTGCGGAACTCGACCGGCGCGGGTTCGACGTACTCCGGGCCGAGGCGTTCGCGGACGAGTCCGCCGTCCTCCTGGCCGAACTGGCCGTCGCGGAACGGCCTCGCGTCGAGCGCCACGAGGGGCCACCGGTCCACGTGCGCGAGCACGCGGAGAACTTCTACGAGGCCTACGCCGACGAGGAGGCCGTGGCCGGGCCATTCGTCGACGGCGACCGCTACGTGGTCGAGCGCGAACGCGAGTTCGCGACAGCGGCCGACTTCCTGGCGAGCGACGCGCTCTTCGACGTCGCGCTGGGCGCGCACGTCGAGACGGCCGTGCGTCGAAACTACGAGCTCCTGGTCGGCGAGGACGTGGCGGCACTCGCCGAGGAGTTCGGGGACGACCTCTCGGGATATTTCGACCCGGTTCCCTGAGCCCGTTCAGCCATCGAAGAAGGTCTCGCGGACCTCCTCGATGATCTCGTGGGCCCGGTCCTCGGTGTCGCCGTCGGCGGGGGCGGGCTCGTAGCCGTCGAAGACCTCGTGGACGGTGCGGATGCTCTGTGAGAGGGTGTCGAGACCGTAGCCCCCTTCGAGGACGAACGCGAGCGCTGCGTCTGCGTCGGCTGCCACGTCGCGGACGGCCCTGGCCAGGAGGCCGTAGCCCTCGGTCGAGACGCCCATCCGGGAGATGGGGTCGTGTTCGTGGGCGTCGAAGCCGGCGCTGATCAGGAACAGGTCGGGGTCGTGTGCCTCCACCGCGGGCCGGACGAGGTCGTCCACCGCGGCGAGGTACTCGGGATCCTCAGCTCCCGGGGGGAAGGGGACGTTCAGGGTCGCCCCCTCGCCGGCGCCGGCGCCCGTCTCCTCTATGTGCCCCGTCCCGGGGAAGAGCCCTTCTTCGTGGATCGACGCGTAGAGGACGTCCTCCCGGTCGTAGAAGATGTCCTGGGTGCCGTTGCCGTGGTGGACGTCCCAGTCGAAGATGGCGACGCGGTCGGCGTCACCGGCGTCGATGACACACTGGGCGGCGACGGCGGCGTTGTTGAAGAAACAGAATCCCATGGCGTCGTCCTCGACGGCGTGGTGGCCCGGCGGTCGCCCGATCGAGAACGGCGTCTGGCGGCCGTCGGCGCCGTCGAGGGCAGCGCTCGCCGCCCACTCGGCGAGGCCGGCGCTCGACAGCGCGGCGTCCCAGGTCGCCTCGACGGCGACAGTGTCTGCGTCCCAGTTACCGCCGCCGGCGTCACAGAAGGCCTGTAGCTTCTCGACGTAGTCGTCGTCGTGGACGCCACTGACGTCCTCGACGTCACACGGGTCGCCAGCGACGTACTCGACGTTGTGGCACTCCGCGAGGACGCGCCTGATCGCCCGGAGCCGGTCGGGGCTCTCGGGGTGTCGCGGCCCGGTCTGGTGGTCGAGACACGCCTCGCGGTAGCCAACCCTCATTCAAAGTACTGGGCGAGTTCGAAGTACGCCTCGACGTCCTCGGCCTTGACGGTCCGTCGGTCCGCGTGGCGCGCCAGCGTCGCCGCCGCCGCGGCGACGTCCGTCGCGTACGCCTCGAGCAGCGAGGCGAGTGCGACCCTGGCGTCCATCGCGACCCTGTATCGGCCGTCCACGTCGAGGCGAGCGATGCGATCCACCGGCGCGATCGGCAGGACGAGGTCGTCCTTGTCGGGGACCGACTCGACGCCGAAGTCCCCCGCCATCAGCGTCTTCCGGCCGTCGGCCTCGGCCACGTCCGCCGCGTCCACGGCCAGCCGAGCCCCCCGGTCCTGGATCCGCCGGGCCAGCTCCTCGGCTGCACCCGCACTCACCCGGAGGTCCCCCGCCTCCGCCCGGATGAGCGTGTCCACGGGCGCGAACGGTAACTCGACACTCATACGCCAAAACGGGGCTAGCGCTACCTTAAGGGTTTCCGATACGCCGTCAGAATATCTCCTCGGCGTCCAGCCGCCCCTCGCGGAGTTCGCCCCGCGCCGTGATCTCCTCGCCCAGTTGCAGGGCGTCGTCCGTCTCGACGGTCATCGTCTCGGTTCCGTCGTCCAGGATGGCGGGGTCACCGGTCTGGACGACCGTTCCCGTGAACTCGACCGTCTCACCCTCGAGGGACGCTGCATCGCCCGTACCCTCGTCGGCAGTGCCACTCTCGTCTCGCCCGTCGGACCCCTCGCCCCCATCGGACGCCCTACCCCCGTCGTCACCGTCGCTCCCGGGGTCGGCGAAGGCGGCGAGGCCACCCTCGGCATCCCCACCGTCGCTCGTCTCGGGCGCGACGGAGACGTCGGTATCGGCGTCGTCGAGGACGACCACCGTCGAGCGCCAGCCGGCGGACGCCTCGAGGTCGTCCTGCCAGCCGTCCTGGATTTCGACGTCGGCCGCCAGGATCTCGTCGCCGGGGGCGATTTCGAGGTCGGCGAGGTCGCCCCAGAGGGCAACCCGGATGTCGCCGGTCCCGTCCTGGACGCGGACGTTCCGGACCTGCCCCTCCGAGCCGTCGTCGCGGTCGAAGGTCCGCTTCGGGTCCGCCGAGCGGACCACGCCGGCGATGTCGACGACGTCGTCCAGGTCGACCGAAGCGATCTCCGTGGCCTCCGGCGTGTACTCGATCGGGTCGTCGACGGCCTCGACGGCCCCCTGGTCGCCCACGTGCAGTTCGAGGTCGCCGTCGCGCTCGCGGACGTAACCGTCGACGACTTCGACGGCCGTCCCCGGCTCGATCTCCGTGGCTCTGTCGGCCCGGTCGTCCCAGAGCGTTACCCGAATCCGGCCGGTTTCGTCCCCGAGGGTGAGGTTCGCCACCTTGCCCTCCGAGCCGTCGTCGCGGTCGAAGGTCCGGGGGTCGTCGGTCCCGAGGACCAACCCGGTCACGGTCACGTCCGACTGGCCCAGCGTCAGCGTCTCGATGCTGGCACCGCCGCCGGGGTCGACGTCGATCTCGACATCGTCGTCGGGCTCTGCCTGGTCGACGCTGACCTCCAGGCCGCCGTAGCCCTCCTTGGGCCGTCCCTTGATACGGAGGACGTCCCCGACCTCCAGTTGTCCGTCAGCGACGGCGGCCGCCTGCTCGTCCCAGAAGGCCAGGCGGACGGTTCCCGTCTCGTCGGCGGCCTCGACGTTGATGACTCGGCCTTCCGTTTCGTCGTCTCCGTCGCGCTCGAAGGTCCGCAGTTCGCCCACCGAGAGGACCTTGGCGATGAACTTCACCTCGTTCATCCCGGGTTCGACGTCGGCGACGCTCCCCACCTCGTTGTCGGCGAGCTCGTGGGCGACGAGCATCGCCGCCGTCTCCTCGTCGGCCAGGCCCCCCATCTGCTCGACCTTGGCCTCGACCGCCTCGCGGAACTCGGCTTCCGAGACGTCGGTCTCGAGGTCCGCGTAGACGTCCTCGATGGCACCCATTATCCTGTCCAGAGGCATGGAATCCGCCCGCTTAAGCGTTGCCGTTGGGCGTTCGAGACTCTCGCGTCTTGCGATTTCTCACTGCGACCGGTCACGACCATTGCGGCCGGATGGCGCCCGATCGCTGATAAACTCTCGGCCCGTCAGTCACTGCCTTCGACGGCTGCGAGGACCTGCCCCTCGTGGACGATCCGGGCCCGCGAGGGCGGGCCCCCGGTGACGGTGACCGTCCCATCGAACCGGAGTACCCCCTGGCACTCGGCGCAGGCTCCCGACCCGCTCTCTGTCCCGAGTGCCACGGCGACCTGCCGCGGTTGCTCGTCGTACGTGACGGCCTCGATCGTCACCCGGTGGCAGGGCGTCGGGGCGGTGAGTCGCCCCGAGAAGTCGACTGTCTCCTCGTCCGGGAACGTGACGCTCGCCGTTGGCGACTCGTCGGACCGACAGCCACTGCCGACCGTCTGGACGGTGGCGCCCGTCACCGTCGGCAACGCCGGTGAGGGCGTCTCCTCGCCCGTGGCCGACGGTTCGTGGCCTCCGGTCGGGGACCCCTCGCTGTCGGGTGTCGTCGATCGGTCCCCGTCGTTCGTGGGAGCGCTGGGTCCGTCGGGAGCACCGATACAGCCGGCGAGGAACAGCGGACAGCCGGTTCCGAGCCACTGGAGGAGGGCGCGACGCTTCATGGTCGAGGTCACGGCCGACACCGCCTTGAGGCTGGCTCAGACTGAAGGGCTCGTTTCAGTCACCGCTCAGCGCTGGACGGTGATCTCGCCGTCGTCGACCGAGACGACGGCGTCGAACAGGCCCTTCAGCGTCGCGAGGTCCTGGTCGTCGTGGGCCTCGGGGTCGACGTGGAAGTGGCCGACTGCGCCGACGGACCTGACCCGGCCCGTGACGACGTGCAGGAACCGGAAGGTCCGCTGGAGGTCGGCGTACTGCAGCAGGGAAGTGATCGAGTCGAAGCAGACGGCGATCGGCTGGTCGTCGGCCTCGGCGGCACCGGCCATCCCCGAGAGCATCTCGCTGAGGTGGATCCCGACGCCGGTGAGGTCTCCGGGGTTCTCGACGGCCTTGACCGCCCAGGCGCCGTCGTCGACGCCCGCACCGGACTCCCCGACGGCGACGATGCCCCCGCGAGCTGGAGTCACGCCGACGCGCTCGTTCCAGGCGCCGATCAGGTCGGCTGGCGTGTCGGTAAAGGAGACGAAGAGGACGTTCGTCGCCGCGGGGTCGTCCTGCGTGAGCAACTCGAAGCAGGCGTCTCGCTTGTCGGCCCCGATCGAGGGGGCCTGGAAGAGGACGTTCGAGACGCCCTCGAGGTCCGCGAGGGGGGACGCGTCCCCGTCGGATCCGAGCTGCTCGGCCATTGCCGGCTCGACGTGTCGCGACCATTTAAGAATGCTGTTTTCTGTCACTTCCCCGCGGCGGGACTGCAGGCCCGTGGAGCCGGTCGAATCGAAATCCCTATACGCGGCTCGGGGGTAGGATGTGACGAGTCCGGGTAGGGTAGTGGACTATCCTCTTGGCTTGCGGAGCCAGGGACCGGAGTTCAAATCTCCGTCCGGACGTTCCTGCCGCGACGCCCCAGCGAGCACCGCGACTGAAAGGAGCGTGTGGGAGCGACCGGGAGCGGCGGAACGACCACGAGGAGATTTGAGCACGATAGACGCAGCGCGAACGAAGGGAGCGACCGTCTATCGGCAGTTCAAATCTCCGTCGGGCGCGACAGAAACTGTCGCGCCCAACATGCTCCACGCTCACTACGTTCGCGTGGAACTCCGTCCGGACGTTCACTCCTCGCGAGCGCTTCACTTCGTTCAGCGGTCGCGTCGTCGCTCACGTCCGGACGTGCTCCCGGCTCGCTCCGTTCGCGGTTCACTTCGTTCACCGCTCACAACGAGACTCTCACTGCGTTCGAGTCTCGCACCGCTCGCCGGGAACTCCGTCCGGACGTCACCTTCTCCGGTGCTCTTCTGGAGCACGGTGTTGCCCTCAGAGAGGAGCAGTGAGCCTTCTCTCCCGCTATTAGGTTCATCCTGAGTGGATCACCCCCAGTGCGAGAGGAGATCTCTTCGTGGATTCTGTCGTGGGGCGCAAGACACGTGTGCAGCAGCGACTCGGAACTCTCGAAGGTATCGACGTGACCCTCGCATCGCTGATTCACTATGATCGTGGACGACGGCGTCGCGGGCGACTGTGTCGAATTCGGTTTTTGGCCGAGAGTCGTCGGTCGGCGCCAGCAACATGGAGTGGTCGAGTGCCGATACGAATACCCGTTCTATCGAACAAGCCGTCGCCGAACTATTGGATTGAGGCGGGTGTGTAACAGTCACACGCCCCAGGAGAGAGGCCATAGAGACGTGCTACCTGTCGAAGGAGAATAATAACAAACGGGAATTCTGCAGACGTTCCGCTATAGGTGACCGGCTGTGGGTGGTCGACTCACCGCCTCCCTAGTAGCAATCATGAACTGGACTGGCAGCCGTCGACGGACACCTCCACGAGTGCCGAGATGGCAATCTCACGCCGTGTCCCGGGCGGACAGTGAGGAACGGGACACGATCGAACCAACTCACACAGACTTGCAAGACCGTCACGGGGAGCGGCGTTGACGTGTACGAAGATACCCGAATCGGCGTCGTCATTCCCGTCTACAACGAAGCGCCGTTCATCGGTGAGGTCATCGAGTCGGTGCCGGCCTTCATCGACAGGGTGTACGTCATCGACGACGCGTCCACAGATGGGTCCTGGGCTATCATCCGGGAGCACGCTGCGCGGTCGTCCGCAAACATCCTGACAGGTGATGGTGGCACAGCTCGTTCCGCTGATGGGGGACTCGAGATGTCGCGTCCGGCGGAAGCAACCCCGCAACGTGACACCGGCATCTCGGCCGTTCGCCACGTGGACAACAGAGGCCGGGGTGGTGCCGTAAAGACCGGCTACAAACTCGCCCTCGAGGACGAGATGGACATCGTCGCGGTGATCGACGGCGACGGTCAGATGGACGGTGACGTGCTCGATGAGGTCATCGAGCCAGTCTATCGCGGGGAGGCAGCCTACGCCAAGGGGAATCGCCTCGTCAGTGGCTACCACTGGGAGGACATGTCGACCTGGCGGCTGTTCGGCAACGTCGTGCTGACACTGTTGACCAAGATCGCCAGCGGGTACTGGACGATGCGCGACCCCCAGAACGGGTTCACGGCGATCGCTGCGACGACGCTCGAAGAACTCTCACTCGAGGACCTCTACCACGATTATGGCTTTCTCAACGACCTGCTCATCCGTCTCGGTGCCCGGAAGAAACCGATCGTCGACGTGCCCATGCGAGCCGTCTACGAGGACGAAGAAAGCGGCATCGAGTACACGTCCTTCGTGCCGGAGCTCTCGGCGTTGCTCCTCAGGATGTTCTGCTGGCGGCTCTGGGTAACGTACGGTCCTGGCGAGACGTAAACGGGGCTCGGCAGCTCGTCGTTACTTCGGGGCACTCCGGCCTGCAGGTACGTTCGCTCGTTCCTCGAACTCCGCTCCGGACACGAAGACGTGATCCTCGTACCGGCGCATGAAGAGGTCGGTCTCGTAGGTCTCTGGCGGCGGTACGGAGTTACCGAGGGCGTCGCGAATGAGGAGGTCGAACTCGTCGACCCCCGCCGCGGCGCTGAGACACGACGTCGACGAAAAGCGCGGGTTAATTTCGATGGTATGCGGGACTCCGTTATCGTCGACGATCTGCTGGATGTTGATCGGGCCGCCGGGGGCCAGCGTTTCGTGAATACGACGGCAAGACGACGCGACCGCCGGGGCGTCCCGGGTCCTGCCGATTACGGTCGAGCCCTGCTTCTCGATGGCTTCCTTCGGAACGACGGCGAGGAGACGGTCAGCAGCCGTAACCACGACGCTCGTGGTGTACTCCGTTCCCTCGATGAACTCCTGGAGCACCAGTGCCCGCGAGTCGTACTCGGTTTTCGCGAGGTGAGCGGTGAGTTCGGCCCGGTCCGTAACTCGCTTGATACCGCGACTGCCGCGACCCCGGCGTGGCTTGACGAGCAATGGGAACGACGACTTCGGAATGTCTTCCCGTTCGGTCGCGAGCCACGTCTCCGGGACGCCGTGTCCTGCCCTGGCCAACTGTCTGGTCGCAGTGTACTTGTCTAGCATCTGGTCGACGACGTCGACGCGGGGTGCGATCACTGGCACCTCCTGGGGCATGGCCGCACGGAGCGTGGCCAGTTTCGCAAGTTCCTCGTCGACGGTGGGAATCACCACGTCGACATCGTGGTCCTCGACCGTCGAACGAATCGCCTCAGCCCAGCCGTCGTCGGTGGCTGCGGGTACAACCCGACCTGCATGGGCCAGGTAGAACCCCGCTGCGTGCTCTTCCATGTCGACCCCGACGACGGTGTGATCGGTGCGGTCGTGAAGAGATCGGACCGCACCGATTCCGCTCGCTCCCCCAACCCCCGTCACCAGCACAGTTCCCATGGAGTGGGATTCCGCGTCCGCCGATTTATTTATGCGACGCCGTCCGTTCCCGATACTGTCGGTAGAACGCCCCTTCTATTTATGCGGTTGTCGAGGCCGACGACGAAACTGGATCGGTCGACGCATCCAGGTTCCACGGACGCTGTCCGACGACCGACAGGACGCGAGGGCGTCTCCACAGTGCCCAGCACCAGACCACCAGTCGTGGTGGCGCGACCTCATGGACCGCTCACCGAGGCATGCACGAGCATGGGTCCTGGGAACAGTCCGCTAAGATCGAGGTGGCGTCAGATTGCGAATCCGGAGGGCGCTCGAAACTTTCGGCGCGCGACGGCTGACTCCGCTCGTGCCTGCGCGCTGTCAGTCCGCTACTGCGTCGGTCGATCGAAGTCGGGTGAGAAGCACGTGGAAGCCGAGTAGCATGGCGGTGAAGACCACGAGCCGGCCGACGTCGTTCCCGCCGAGCCGTCCGGCGCTGGCCAGCAACGACGGCTCGACCCCGGCGGCCGGCGGTTCCAGCACCGGCCAGAGGAGGAACGTGGCCCGTGACACATCGCCGTCGAGCGCCGACGGGGGCACGTCAGTGAGTGTGCCGACGACAGCACCAACGAACGCGAACGGGGCCAACCGAAAACGGCCGTGACGGCGCAGGATGAGGACGATGACCATCCCGACGGCACTCCAGGTAAACAGTGAGTGACCGAGCGAACGGCCGTGGGGCAGGACCGCGAGCGTCCAGGCCAGGGGTTTGTCGACGAGGTCAGGCAGTTGGGATCCGACCACCACGACGATGGCTTCCCTGTGCGCTAGGGGACGCCGGCGATACAGCAAAACGAGTACCGTCGCGACGACGTACCCGGCGATGGCGTGTCCCCATGGCCACATCTGTCTCTGAACACGGAGGACCGCGACAAAGCCTCACCGACCGTTCGCACTCGAAGACGCTCTTTACCGGGCGCCAGGAACCATTTCGCCCGATACCGACGAACGAGGGACTTCGTTCCCGCGCATCGAGTGACTGCGGGTTGCGGGCCGCGTCTCGGGTACACCATTCCCGGCCGCGACGTCATCGGCACATCGCACGGACGGCAGTCTCGGTCCCGATACGCAAATCGGTCACTACGGTGTACCTAGGATGTCCATATTCTTCCCCCGGGACGAGGATTGACGGGCAATGGCGACGCACAGCAGACCGTCGGTAACGATCGCCACACTGGGGTTGGGGCGTTCGTCCCTCGATCTGACGCTCGTGGTGGTCGTGCTGGCGGCGACGACGTTTTCGGTACTACTCAATGGACCAGCAGTTATCCGGACACCGCTTACATTGCTCCTCGTCTTCTTCGTGCCGGGATACGTACTCTCGGTGGGTCTGTTTCCGGCCGGTGAGGACACACTCTCTGCACGGATGGGCGGGTCCGGGCGCGCACGTGGAATTACACTGCTCGACCGGGGTGTCATCAGCGTCGGATTGAGTCTCAGTACTGTCGTACTCGGTGGCCTGACCGTCGATGCACTCCCACCGACGCTCTCGAGCGAAGCGATTCTCGGGACACTGGTCGCCGTCACCGCCCTCGCAATGCCAGTTGCAGTGTATCGGCGACGGTCCGTGCCCGTCCACGATCGGTACGCACCGCTGGACCCCTCGAACTGGGGGTCCGGAACCACATGGGGCTCACCAGGGCTGACCATCGCCAGACTGGCACTTGTCTCTTGTATCCTCTTCGCAGGAGTTGCGCTGGTCCACTCGGGTGGGGCCACGGAAGGGGAACGTGGCGTCACGGAACTCTACTTCCAGAACGAGCGGACGGATGGTGCCGAGTATCCGACGAACCTCACTACCGACGAACGCCAATCCGTCGGTATGGTGGTCGGTAATATGGAAGGCCGGCCGGTCAATTACACTGTCATAGGGGAACTGCAGCGAGTTGAACGAGCCGACGGCCTAACCGTTCAGTCACGACAGGAGATCGTCCGGGAACGACTTCCCCTTCCTGACGGTGAAAGCGGACGAGTCAACGCCACCGTTTCGGCGTCTGAGGCCGGGGAATATCGGCTCGTCTACCTGCTGTACGATGGGGATCCCCCGGACCAGCCGCGGGCGAGTACCGCCGACGAGGAGATTCACCTCTGGATAGACGTCGACGACCGTTCGCCCGGCGGTATCTGAACGAGTGGTGGCTCGCACTACTTCGGATTCGGAGCGACCGTCGCTGTGGTTTCTCATCACCGCACTCTGCGTGGGCGGGGCCGAGCAGACGCTCGTGGCCCTTGCCAACGATATCGATACGGAACGGTACGACGTTACGGTCTGGACCATCTTCGACGTGACGCCGCTTGCGGCCGACCTGGACGCCGACGTCACGATCCGCTCGCTCTCCGATCGGGCTCACGTCGAAAACGGCTACGTCACGCGAGCCACAAATCCGGTGGCGTACCTGCTCGCCCCGACTCGATTTTGCTACGCGGCAGCACGAGAGCGGCCGGCGATCATCCAGTCCTTTCTCCTCTTCGACAACGTCGTCGCGCGACTGGCGGGCGTCGTCAGCCCGGCGACAGTCGTCACCGGCGTGCGTGTCGTCCCCAACGACCGGAGTCGCTTCCGGTCGCTCCTCGACCGACTGACGATGCCACTCTCCGATTACGTGGTCTCGAACTCGAGAGCTGGTGCCGAGTTCGCCGTCGATCTCGGGGCCCCTCGGGAGCGGGTCAGCGTCATCCGAAACGGCCGCGACGTCGATGCATTCCGCGAGGCGGACTCGCAGCGAATCGAGGCGGAACTCGCCGTGGGAGACGAGGAACTGATCGTCGGGACGGTGGGGCGCTTGCTGGAGCGGAAAGGTCATTACGAACTCGTCGAGGCCTGGGCCGCGGTACAACGTCACCACCAAAACGCCCGACTACTCGTTGTCGGCGACGGTCCGGAGGACGGTGCGATCCAGGCCCACGCCCGCGATGTCGGCTGTGCGGACTCGATCGAATTCCTGGGCCGGCGCGACGACGTTCCCGAACTACTCGCGGCGATGGACGTCTTCGTCTTCCCCTCGCACTTCGAGGGACTTCCGGGTGCGGTCATCGAGGCGATGGCGGTCGGCCGTCCCATCGTGGCGACGCCGGTGGACGGGACGGCGGAGTTGCTCGACGCCTACGAGACGGGACTGTTCGTGCCGGTCGAGGATCCTGACGCCATCGCCTGGGCCGTGACCACGTTGCTCGACTGTCCCGAACTTCGGGGCATGCTGGGCAAGCGGGCCCAGCAGCGTGCAGTCGCTGCGTTCAGTACGGACGTGATGGTCGGGGAGTTCGAGGAGTTGTACGAGAACTTACTGGACTGCGGAGAGCGTCGGACTCACATCACAGCGGTTCCCTTCCCGGTGTGAGTCTGGGCTTCCGTTTCCGGATTTGATGGCTGGCACTCCCTCGAGAAGCGTTCTGCTTTGGAGGAACATTGTAACCGCCTCGCGCATCGAAGCGGGTCGCGATTATGACCTTTTTACTTAACCTATTGCCAATGCAGGAATCCAGTGCTGTGACCGAACCGACGCGGCGGCGCCTGCTCGCTGGCGCCGCTCTCCTACTAGGTGTGGGTGCGAGTTACCATGGACTCGAGCAAATCACTTCAACGACAGACGGTGAGGGATCGGAACCGGGTGCTACGAATGAACCATCGGAGAAGGGTCCTATGAGCGACGCCATTCCTGTGGAACAAATCTACGTCGAACGCGAGGTAACTGACCTTCCCTCGGAACCCGAGAATCCTTCTTTTGCGGTAACCCGACAGGGAATCTTCGAATTCGACGAAACCGAGACGGACTGGCGACCGATCGAGTACGGATCGGCGGCGATACCGGTTCCAGGGATTACGGCCCGGCGAGCCATGATAGGAACGGAACCGACGAACCGCCCTCTGATAAGCAACGGCAGTCGAACCCTGTACGTCGACCCTCGGAACGGTGATGATTCAGCCAGCGGAACGGAACATAAACCGCTGGCAACCATACAGGCGGCACTCCAACGAGTTCCTATCTATCTCAGAGACCAGTACGTCATCGACGTCGCGACGGTTCCCGACACACCCGTCACGTACGACGAAGACGTACTGGTCCCGGCCGTCATCGGTACGGGACAGGCCGGTCAGGAAGCCGGAGCCCCCAGCCCCGGCCCATTCATCAATCTGGTTCTGAGGGGAAATCGGGACGACCCAGGTGCAGTTAGCGTCGGAAGTGTCACGTTCGGAAACGTCGTGGGCACCTCAGCCGGAAACCTGTACGGGATGACGATCTATCGGGACAATCCCTACGACGATGAGGGGTTCGGCGTCGCTGCATACGGTGACGGTGAGGTGAAATTGGTCAACGTCTCACTTGCCCAAGGACCGACCAACGGGGTCCTCGCCTATGGAGCCCGGATGAAAACACGGGAATTGGATTTCGGAGAGAGTAACCTAGAGATCGGACTAAAGGCCAAGCGGCACGCTAGCGTCATGGTCCATAATTCACGTGGCACCGTCAACGGTGACGGGTTTCGAGCAACTTCGAACTCCAGGATTTCGATCGTGAAGGAACGGTCAGTCTCCGGTAACCCTCTCTTCAATACACTCAGAGGAGGCCTCATCTACGATGGTGTTTCAGACTCCTGGATCGGTATGTCTGGCAACGACAGTGCAGACATCTCTGCACCACAGTCGAACTCCCCTGAGAGAAGCGTCGAGACTGGGACAGCAGCAAGTCCTGGCGACATTTGGTACGAGGACGGTTCGGGATCTCGGGATGAGGGATTCTACGGACTGACGGAGGGAGAAGCCAGGCGTCTCGATTGATATCATACACATTTCGTTTCGGATGGGAAGTTTGCGTAGTAGAAGTTCGGTCTGCGGATACTGAAGGTAGAATGTACAACGGAAGGAAGGGAAGCGGACTACGGAAGCGTCCGTGTCGTGCATGGGTCGCCTACTGTTATCGTAAGGCCGGTGGGAGCCCAGGAGGCTGCCGGGTCTGCGATGAGTAAGTCGATTGTCCGGCGGTTCATCCCGATTTTCGGTTCGAAAACCATCGGGGTCTTCGCGGCATTTCTCGCGACGCCGATTATCGTCCGGATCCTCGGAACCCAGCGATACGGTGACTACGCGTTCATGCTGTCGGTACTCAGTATCCTGTTGCTGTTCATCAACGCAGGAATCTACGACGGTATCCGGAAGTATATCAAGGAGTCCGACCGCCCGGCCGGGTGGCCGGATCACGTGTTCGGGTTCTATAGCCGACTCGGCTTCAGTTTCGCAGTCCTGACGCTTGTCACGCTCTTCGGTCTCGTCGAAAGCGGGCTAGTAGCCCAATTCCTGGGGCCTCGATTCGAACTGTACTTCCTTCTCATCGCCGGGACAGTCGTAACTCAGCAGGCATTTTCCATCTCGCGAAGCACGCTGATGGGATTCGACCGAGAGGACATCTCGGAGAAGTTGATGATCGCGAATAAACTACTCTCCGTCTTTGGGGGAATTGTCCTCATCCTCTTGGGGTACGGTGTTCCGGGCCTCATCGCGGCCAAACTCATCGCGAATGGCATTATCGCTGGGGCTGGCTTTCTCGTAATCGCACGATTCGTCACTGTTCGTAACGTCTTGAGATGGCCACCGAACGACTTTCCCCGCCGTCGCCTGCTCACATTCAACCTGATGAGCGTCGCGCTATTTGGTCTCTTCCTCTCAATCAAGCATGTGGACATTCTCCTCATCCAGGCATTCTACGGAAGTACTGCGAACGGCTATTATAAAGCCGCGCTCAACTTGGCCGAGTTCGTCTGGTTCGTTCCGCGGATTGTCCAGATGACCCTACTACACTCGACTTCGGAACTGTGGTCCGAGGGCCGTCACGAACGAATTACAGACATCTCCTCACGAGTGACTAGGTACTCGTTGCTGTTTACCACGTTGCTCATCGTCGGTCTCGCAGTTCTCGCCGAGCCGACCGTTCAATTATACTATGGCCCGGACTTCCAGCCAGCAGTCCTCCCACTGATTATTTTGCTCCCCGGCGCGATGGGTTTTGCTGTTGCACGTCCGATCCTGGCGATCGGGCAAGGGAAAGGCGAATTCCGATACATAATCCTGGCGACCGGCGGTGCCGCCGCAATTAATATCGTCCTGAACCTTTTCCTCATTCCCGAGTTCGGCATCGTTGGTGCTGCCATCGCGACCAGTATCGGCTACTTCTCGATGCTGGTGTTCCACATCGGTGGGGCCAGGGCTATTGGTTTCGACCCCATCGCGGATCTCCGCCTTCCGAAGGTGACCACGACTGTGATTGTTGCGAGTGCAGCGATAGTGATTCTCGGAATGGTAATCGACTCGGTGCCGTTATCCATGCTTGTCATTCCACCCGCCGGGTTCCTGATCTACTCCGCCGTGGCGGTGGCGGCGGGAGCCATTTCTGCCGACGAACTCCGAGAACTTCGTGACGAAGTTCCTATCTGACGGCAAATGACGTGCCCTATCCAGACTCAGGCCATCCCGGCGATAGTCCTTTACCAAGTCGACGTTTTTGGCGGCAATTGCCACGAAGTTACGGCGTCTTTATTTTTGTACATATAGCTGGTTGTGTGGGAAAATGGAAGTTGAAAACGTGTTGCTGTACGCGTGCGATGCGCTCAGGTGGGACGCGCTCCCCGAAACCATCGCTGAGGAAGGGGTTACGTTCAAGACCGTTGCTCAGTCGACCTGGAGCCCTCCCTGTTTTGCGACGCTCTCGACGGGGCTCTATCCCGAACATCACGGCGTCCTCAAGTTCAACCACGAACTCGCTGACGGAGTCGAAACAGTCTACGATATCGATGGGCTCGACGGTGCCTACTACAACAAACATCCTAACGATCGGCTGGCGGACGTTTTCGGCGTTCCACAGGATCGCTCGATTGCCGACCTCGATGAGCCGTTCTTCTACGTCGAGCGAGACTTGATTACCCACGCACCGTACAACGAGGTCGATTCTACCGACGCTGGTGCCTACCTCGAACGGGTCGGGAGCGACTGGGATCGACTGCGGAAGGATTACTACGACGGTGTCGAAAAGAGTCGCGATCTATTCGAGAAGCGACTGACGGCGTTACGAGAGCGAGGCGCACTGGAGAACACACTCGTTATCTTCACTGCGGACCATGGCGAAAGCCTGGGCGAATTCGGTGATGTCGGACATGGTAATCCAACCTGTCCGGAGATCGCATACGTTCCAACGGTTTTTATTCATCCGTCGTTGTCGGCGACAGACTTCTCGGTCGATCCCACGTCGGAAATCATCGAACAGATTGACATCATCGAAACCGCACTCTCTGCCATTGGCCACGACCAGTTCAGGACTGATGGCGTTGACATAAGTTCCCGGCCGCGTGACGGGGAGGTCGGCTACAATTACGTCCTGGTGGACAAGAAAGGAGTATCGCTCTATGAGTCACGGAGTTCCTGGGACTACGGCGGTGGTCACGTGTTCCTTTCCAACTCGAAAACGAGTCGATTAGCGTACTTCCTGTATCGCCAGCTCCACAGCAATCACTGCCATTCGATACGGGACTCCTGGCGACAGATCCTTTCGCTGTACGTTCGGGACTCTTACTCGTTCGAGAACCCGGCCCATTCCTGGGAGGATGCACGGGCCTTCGTTGATGCGAAGGACGAGTCCTTCGCCGAACTCGATCCCAGGGAGACGACGCTTAGCGACGATACCGAGGAACAGTTGCGCGACATGGGGTATCTTACCTGATCGGTGTGTAGAGGAGCGTCTAGTGATGGACGATGAACTGGGAAGGAGTGCGGTGCCATAGAACAGCGGCCGTCTAGTTTCCTATAGTTCGCTCTCCAGATAGCCCATCTTCTTGAGACGAGACTTTGCCGTGTCCGAGATGTTGTCATCTTCGCCGCCGTCCTCGGTGTCGATGAGTCGATGGTTCGACAGCCAGTTGTCGAGTATGCCATCGAAGTGCCTGGCGACGTCGAGTTCCGTTCCTGATCGGTCGACTTTCTCGTTCGGAATTGCGAAGAGTGCGTCGGTACCATCGTGGCCACGGACGAATCGATAGTTTGTGGACCTGACCGTTGTGCGCTGAGGTAGTGACCCCTCGGCTTCGGGGAAGAACTGTGCAGCTTCGAAGTTGGGATTGATGTCGTAAATTGGTTCGAGGTCCCGTGGCCCGTCCTGGGTCACGGCGAATTTCCTGTTATCCGTCTGCAGGTCGACGCCGTCGACGAAGGAACTGTCTGCATGGGCCCGTTCCAGCAACGTTCGCATGACATCGCTGTGTTGGACAGGGCCCTCCGTCGACGGGACATCCAAACCCGACGTGACGAGCGGGACGCGAAGAAGGTAGTCGTCCAGCACATACTTGTGCCCGAGCGCGCCACGCTCGCCGAGGTGTTCGCCGTGGTCACTGGTGACCACGAAAATTGTTTCGTCGAAGTCTCGCTGGATTTCCTCGTAGAGCTGTCCAATGAAAGTGTCATTGTACTCAAGCTGGGCGTCGTACAGCGCTCGCAGCGTCCACCACTCGTCGTCGGTGAACGGACAGCCTTTCGCAACTTTCTCGACAAGATTTCTGTGAACGTCCATAGAGAAGTCCCCAGCGTCGCTACGGGACATCTCGAAGGTATCGTCGTACCGGTCGAACCACCGAAGCGGCGGGTAGTAGGGGCGATGAGTTTGATTGTAGTGAGCATATAGGAAGAACGGCTCAGACTGCAATTTGAACGCGTCGAGTTGCTGGCGAACGAGAGAGGTCTGTAAGTATGCGCCCGAGTGTCGGTACTTGTCCCTCTCGAGCCCGGCGGAGTGATCGAAGATGTTGGCGAGCCACCTGGCGACCGTCGGGATCCCCGCCGTCTTGATGATGCCGACTGCATCGTCGGGAAGTACGGTAGTCGTCTCGAACCCTCTTGCGAGACCCGTCTCTGGACCGACGAAGTGATTGTTCGAGACCAGTGCCGTCCGGTAGCCAGCATCAGTGAAGGCCTCGGCGACTGTCGGAATCGTGTCGTCGAGTGTGGACTTGCCGTAGCCGATGCCGTGGTCACCCGGATACTTGCCGGTGAGGATAGACGCGCTCGATGGCAAGGTGTACCTGCCGTGGGTAATCGTCGTCGGAAACGACCTCCCATCGGGTTCTGCGGCGATATCAGCCATATTAGGCGTCGTATCACGACTGTGTTTGCTGAGGGAAGTCCGGTCGGCTCTAACGCTGTCGAGGACGATAACGACGACGTTCGGCCGCTCAGTCATGGGTTCCCCCGGCGATCAATCGACGTGCAGGACGCGATAGATAATCGTATGCACCACCAAGCAGAGTCAGGCCGAGCGCACCGACGGCCACTAGTCCTGGCTTGTGTTTCAACGACTCGACGTAGTACCCTATAGCAGTCGTATACTCGCCATCTTCGTGTCGGGACCGCCCGAGATAAATATACGAATTTTGGTAATAACTGTCCTCGTAGCGTTCAGCTGCTGGTTGGCGTTCGAGCACCTTCTCGAAGAAGCGGTTAATCTGGTCTGGCGATGTGTCGACATGCTTGCTCAGTCCGTCCTCGTAATTACCGGCTGTGAAGGTATCGGTACAGAAGCAGACGCCTGCCTCTTTTGCGACTTCGATCAAATAAAGGTGGTCCTCACGACGTTCGAGACTCTCGTCGAACCGGGCGTCAGTCTGGTCCGTGTCGACGAGAATAGACGAGGTCAGGCCAAAAGTTTCGCCGGTGAGCAAAGCCCCGGCGAACTCGGTTGGATCGTATTTTTTCTCACCATCGACACACAAACCTGCACCCGTTTTCTCCATGCGACACAACTGGTCGTGGAGTTTCGTCTCGGCCCAGACATCGTCCCCATCCAGGAACGCAACATAACGGGTCTCCGCTCGTTCGAGACCGACGTTTCGGGCCCAAGCGGGACCGCGCTCCTCGTCGTCTTCAACGACGAGACACTCCGTGTCGACCCATCTCTGAGCATCGACGCTGTTCTTCGCTCGTTCCAGCATTTTTTGGGGGGTATACCGCTCACAGAACGGAATGACGACAGAGACAGTCACGTCCCCATACGGTCGACTCGGCATATCGTTTTTTATCATAGTGTTTACTGGTTTCGACCACCACGATCAAACCATGATGCGTCATATGAGTTGGTGTGTTATGACAGAAAAGTTATTGAGTATCTAATGCCGACCGTATACGGTAGAGAAATCACAATGCATTGTGACAGGAGCGTACGAAGATTTACCACTGACAATCTATTCTTAAGACGACCCACACTGGGTAAAATAGTCTGTCTGACAGCCTGGCACTTTCCTTATCCTAGAATCCGGTCAAAAACCGGTGCGCGTCGTAGAAGGTTAATTAAGGGTGCCTAGGCTATTCCACTCGGATCCGTCACCCACGTATACTGTGCCAGTATCCAACGCGATATAGAGCGTGCCATTGGCAGCTTCGTAGTCCGTCTTAGATCCCTCGGTATCGACCACCGGAACGTCCCTGTCGATGGCCGCGAAGTTCTCGTTGAGGGGGACGTGCCACTCGCTTTGACCGGCCTCCGGGATGTGGTATCCGTGGTTCGGCGTATCACCGGAGCGTTGCTCAGAACCCTTGTCGCTTGATCCGTCGTCCTCCGCTGGCTCAATAGTTATCTGGTCGATATTTCCACCGTCGTCGCCAGTCGTCTCGATCGCAATGTCGGTACCTCCGCTTGGGAGTTCGACCGTTCCCGTCAGCCTTGACCATTCTGCCCAGCCCTCTGTTTGGTCGAAGGCGAGCTCTTGCTGTGTGTCTCCGACTCGTAGCGTCGTCGTCCGCTCGCTGGAGCCTCCGTTCGCGTAACGGATCGTGAAATTGTAGACGCCAGCTGCCGACACCTCGACCGGCCAACGGACGGAGGCACCCTCGTTTTCGACGAAGTTCAGGTAGCCGGAACCGTTGAAGCCGTCGTGTTCCTGTTGAAGTGCAGCGGAGGTCGTCTTAGCGTCGGCTGCTGCGAGCGTCGTGGATTCTTCTATAGTGATTGGACCGGACGAGGACCCCTTCTCCTGACCTACGAACTCGAAAGCACCGAGGTCACCACCATCGATACCCGCGCCGATACAAGGACTCCCCGCTGGGAGGCGCGCAAAGTCGTCTGATCCCGGGTCGGTGCTCCGGAGCGTCGGCTCAGTGATGTCGAGGTTCCACGTGTTGTTTTCCTCGACTACCTGGCCGCCTATGTTTACGTTGTTCTCGACGGAAATGTTGTTCCGAAGGACGTGATTGGTGTCCGCGAAGGCGAAGTCGATGCCGTTGCCCCAGGCCGTACAGTTCTGGACCTCTATCGCTCTGTCGTCCTCGCCGTTCCACCAGAACCCACTACCAGGGCTGTAACTTGCGTTGTCAACGTTATTGTCGAAGGAGACACAGTTATAAACTGAGTGACCGCCACCCTCGCCGGACTGCGAGCCAGCGCCCAGTTTGAAACCGTTGCCGTTGCCATTTTCACCCAGGCCATTGTTCCACGACCAACAGTTCCGGATCGTGTGGCCTTCCGAATTCCACATGTCGTACCCGTCGTCGCCGTTATTCCACGCACGACAGCCCTCGATGAGGCCGTTTCTCGCCGGGCCGGCCATATTGAATCCGTCGGAGTTTTGCCCGCCGTTTTGCGGGTCAAAGTTGTCGTGCGAGTCACAGTTTCGGAACGTGACGTTACGGGACCCGTTGTTCATGATCCCCCACACGTTGCAGTGATGGACGTCTAGGTCCTCGAAGGTACAGCCATCGGCCTGGGAGGCGTAAATTCCCTTCCAGCCGGACCCGGAGATCTCGAGGCCACGGACGGTCGTATTAGCGCCATCGACCTTTATGCCGCTCTCGTCGGGTGCGGGCGACTGATCGGCGGCGAATTTGACATGTGGTCGGCCACTTACGGGTTCGATTGTGATACCCTCCGAACGGATGTTCCACTCACCGGAAATGTTGTAGGTCCCCGGTTCAAGTTGTACGACGTCGCCCGAACTGGCCGAAGCGACCGCTTCGATCAGTTGGCTCGCGTTCGAGACGGTGGTCGGCATTAGTCCATCACCTCGTCGGTCACGTGGTAATCACGGGCTACATTCTCTCTGTTCGGTTTCTCTGGGTTGGTTTTCGCATCGATCACTCGAATTTCAGACCGTTCTCGCGTAGATGTATTACTCATTGTCAGTGGGTCCGTCATCGTCAGTTCGATGTCTGTTGAACGCTGCCGTACTCTGCTTGGCCGTATGCAGTTGCGCCGTATCCAGCAGTGGCGTCAGTTTGGGCTGTTGCCGATCCGGAAAACAGTCCTCCCAGACCTGCTGTGGTGATGCAAGTGACTGCCAAGAATCCCCGGCGTGTCAAACTGGCTGGCCCCGTCTCGTCTCGTCTGTCGCTCGGACAATTTTGCTCGATTCGATCGTAGTTCTGCACGCCAGGGTAGATTTACCTGGCTTCAATAGGCGTTATTACGACAAACCTACGCTTCCTCCGTAATAGAGACGGCTTCGCCACGGTTGCCACCGAGGTACGTACCAGTTAGATAGCTCTGTCGGTAATCCCTCCCTACCCCCAATAAGGTATCCGTACCGCGTGTTTTAGAGCGGTAGGAACACCTTACCGGGGATTCGACGGTAATCGATCCGACTCGCACGATTCTGGCGCGCGCTCGATGGATCGTTTCATCCGGCACGTCGAATTCGGTTGCGTCAAAACGGCCGCTCGGAGGGATGCCACCGGAGACTCGTTCCACCGACGGTGTAGACCTTGTTGGTCTGTTCGATCCGTCGATCGAGCCACGCAGTCGCGACGTACAGCGTGTTCGAGTAGAGTTGCTCACCCGTCCCGACCGTGAAGTGGACCTTGTGTCCCGGCCACGCCGACCGGTACACGAAGTGGCCGGCCGGCAGCATCACCTCGCCGTCGGCGATCCGGGCGTTGTGGACGTCATTCACGCCGTACCGTTCGAGTACCTGTTCGGTAATCCAGAACCCGCCGACCGTCCGCTCCTCGGAGTCGACGTACCCGGACAGTGCGCGGAGTTCGGCGATTTCCTGATCCGTGAACGACGACTGCACGGTCGGCCGGGGATCGAGATCGTAGTAATTGTCTGCCGTGACCAGCGGGGCCGAGATTGCCGTCGCGACCACGAGCGCCAGGACGATTACGCCGACTGGGCGACGGCCGGCGTACCGGATCAACTGCAACAACCCGATGGCGAGAACGAACGCGAAGACGAACAGCCACGGAAATCGGATCCTGATGAGGGACTGGATGGAAATCGGGGTTTCGAACACGAGCAGGGCTGCGACGGCGCCACATCCGAACAGCGCACGGTGAGCGACCGGGCGCTCGCTCGAGCGCAGGTACACGACGAAGCCGAGTGAAAAGAGAACGAGCAGGACGGTGATATACAGGCCGTACGGACTCACCAGCCACTCGAGTGCGTGGCCCACGGAACTCGATCGTGCCGGTCGGCCGAAGCTGAACACCGTCCCCTCCGTGTACCCACCCATCGTTCCGCCACCGATGATCTGGCCGGCTTTGGCCAGCAAGCGGTCGATAAAGCCGGTCTGAACGAGACGAAACCCGCTCACGGCTGCCGCGAAACCGAACAGGGCCACCGGCCGACTTCGGACCGTCGCGGCCAGCTCTTCGCGTCCACGTATCGCATACAGGACGATCCCGAGGGCGACGACGGGGAACACCAGGACCTGCGTGAGGTGGTGTGTGACGGAGAGAACACCGGCCATGACAGCGAAGACAGACGCGATCCGCCACTTGATCTCGTCACGCACGGCGAGTGTCGCGAGGAGCCCGAGCATCACGATCATCGCCATCGCGAGCGACTGCGGGAAGACGTACGACGCGAAAAAGGACAGATCGTCCAGCAGGACCAGTGCGAACGCCGTACACAGTGCTAGCTGTGGGTGGTTCGTGATCCGAACGATGATGAGATACACCGCAGGGATGACCACAGCCCACACGGCGAGCCCCGTTAGCATGATGCCGTCGTGGGGCCCCAGTCCCGCTAGCGAGGCGACGCTCGAGGCGACCACGTGGAGGCCAGGGAAGTTCTGATAACTGGCATACCCGATCGAGGCGAGGGACCCGGTTGTCACGAGATCCTCGACGACGCGGGTGTGAAAGAGCAAGTCGCCGTGGCCGATGTATCGACCCGCGGTGAGGTACTTCGTGACGGGTGACAGTAGAAAGAGCGCCGTGAGCTGTGGAACCAGCCGCTCCGGGACGGGATCGGACAGCAGTTGCCCCACGACGAGCGCGTAACCGATCAGCAGGCCGAGGAGGACAGCCATCGCTTCCCCTGTCAACGAGACGATCCCGATCGTCACTGCAACGGCGGCGTATACCCCAAGTCGATATGCCGCCCCGTCGATCGCCCAGTGGGACGATTCTGTCCCGTCGTCGAACCCATAATAGAGTGCCGCCCCACCGAGTATTCCGAACAGTGCGTACAGCCCAAACACGGCGAAGGCTGCGCCCACCGTGAAGTATACGGATACCAACACGACGACGACGCTGACGATCGCTGCGGGGTAGAAACTGCGTCCGAGTGCGTCAGTCGTGAGAGCGGACGTCGCCCTGTATACCATAGTCGAATCCCCGGCGACGTATTATTAAAGTAATACGTATCCAAACCGGCATCGGTCCGTTCATAGTCCGGTAGTACCTTGTACATACGGCGCCTGAAACGTCTCGACTGACCGGCTCGAAGCGCTTACCGCAGGACTCAGTCCAACATTTCCATTTCGACGGTTCCATCGGGATGGAGGTTCTCCTTGATCCGGATAACCTGGAACGCCTCGGCGTAGCGGGAATTAGCCTGTCGACCTCGGAACCTGGCGAGACCTTTCATCGCTTCAGCCTCCAGGTACTTCTTTTTCTGCTGACTTTCGTGAGACCTGATGGCCTCGATTTTTCCCTCGAGGATCCCCTCCGGGAGTGCGTTGTAATACTGGGGATCGAAGAACGACCGCGTCGACGGAGACTCGAAGGCAAGCACTTCGTCGGTGTTGCGCGTCGCGGCGATGGATGCCAGCGCGGCGTGTCTGTGGTCCTGGTGCGTGTCCTCCTCGGCGTGAATGTACACACGATCCGCACCGACTGTCTGGAGGTGGTCGTCGACGCGGTCGACGATCTCGTGGTCGTACGGAACCTTGGTGTCTTCGTATCCCAGGAAGTGGACGTCGTCGACGTCGAGGATATCCGCTGCCCCCTCCGCCTCGCGTTCCCGGCGATGCGGTGCCGACAGCTTGCCGCCACTGGTCAGGACTAGAAAGCGCACTGGATCTCCGTGTGCGCGGTGGAGGGCGATCGATCCACCCGCACCGATTTCGATGTCGTCCGGATGTGCTCCCACTGCTACGACGTTCATCGTTCCAATCGAGGTGCGCGAGTGTGAGTACATTGTTAGTACCCCGATACGGCCCCCTGGGCCCGGTAATGGGGTGCATTGCTACCGGCTAAATCCGGATCGGTCCCGGGGGCGGTAACCGGGGTAGCATCGCGTCACCCGCGCCAGACCGCTTCAGCCGCAGCACTGAATTCAGTCGGTCATCGACGCGATCCCCCAGGGGCACCGAATGGCCTGTCACGCCGGGAACGATGGCGTGGTTCGAATACACTGGTCATAACGAAGGGTGATTCGGCGGATATGTTGCTCAACGATGAGTTCTCTCCACCGGAGCAATGGGACCGGCGCTCTCGCGGCGAGCGATTCGGCGAGTCACGGAACGGCTGACGAGACGGATCGCTCGACACGGTCGCTGTCCATTCTTCGCGTCGCTGCGGACCTCTATCCCGAGGTGACGGGTGGGTTCCCGATCCACGCCCACGAAATGTCGAAACGGCAGGCAGAGAACGGGCACGACGTGACCGTCCTGACCGCGAGTCACGGGGCGGCCGAGAAAACGGCTGGCGCCGAGACGCCGTACTCGGTCGTCCACCACCGGCAACTCGCCCGTCCGTTCGGTAACAGCATTACTCCTGGCGTCGTCGCCTCGCTTCGCGATCGGCTCCCGGACGCCGACGTCGTCCACGCCCACTCCCACCTCTGTTTTTCGACCAACGTAGCGGCGGGGATCGCCCACTTCTCCGACGTCCCGCTCGTGATAACCAACCACGGCCTCATTTCACAGACGGCACCGGCGTGGCTCCAGAAGCTCTTCATCCCGACCGTGGGGCAGTTCACGTTCGACGCGGCGGATCGCGTGCTCTGCTACACCGATACCGATCGGCAGCGACTCGCGGAGCGAAACGTCGAACCACCCATCGACGTTGTCAAAAACGGGGTGAACTGCCAGCGCTTCGCTCCCGCCGACACCCCAGAGAAGCGCCAACTGCTTTTCGTGGGACGGCTCACCGACAGGAAGGGGCTCCCGACGCTGCTGGACACGTTCGAACGCCTCGCACAGTCCTATTCGGAGTTGACGCTCAAGATCGTCGGTGATGGGCCCCGCCGTAGCCGGTACGAGAAACGGTGCCGGCGTCTCGGAATCGCCGACCGCGTGACGTTCGCGGGGACGCTTCCAAACGACGCGATGCCGCGACTGTACCGCGAGAGCCTCGTGTCCGTGCTTTCCAGCCACAACGAGGGACTTCCGCGGACGGTCCTCGAGGCCATGGCCTGTGGGACGCCGGTGGTGACGAGTGCGTTACCGCAGCTCGAACCACTGGTCGCCGGTGCGGGCTTTACCGTCGACCCGGGGTCGACGAGTGGCTTCGTCGACGCGATCAGCACCCTCATCGACGACGAAGCGATGCGCGAGCAGTGCGGTGCAGTCGGCCACCGTCGCGTGGTCGAGGAGTACGCCTGGAGCCGTACCGTCACGGAAACGACGGAGATCCTCGGCGAGGTCGCCAGAGACGCCGACTGAGAGGAATCGCTTTTTTGGAGCGTGGGCGGTCGCGATAGCCCTTCCGGGTATCCGACGGCCGACGTTTCGAACTACAGTACCCAGCGCCAGACGGCGGCTGGAAACTGCGGGGTCTTCGGCCAACCTGGTCAGACGGCAACGGCGGCGTGCCCGACGAAGGCTCGGCTCACGCGGACACCGTCGCCGGTTCGTACCAGTCTTCGTTGGACTGGACCCACTCGACGAACGTCTCGACGCCCTCGTAGATGTCGACGGTCGGTTCGTAGCCGATCAGGTCGCGGGCCTTGCTGACATCTGCGTGCGTGTGAGGCGCGTCGCCGGCCTTCGCGTCCTCGTGTACCGGTTCGACGTCCGCACCCGTGGCCTCGATGACCGCGTCGGCGAGGTCGTTGATCGTGATCGTGTCGGTCGATCCCACGTTCAATACCTCGCCGTCGGCAGCGTCGGTCTCCAGGAGTGTGAGGTTGGCATCCACGATGTCGGCGACGTAGGTAAAGTCCCGCGTCTGCTCACCGTCCCCGTAGACGATCGGTGGGTCGCCGTCGAGACATCGCGTAACGAAATTTGAGATGGCCATGTTTGGGCGCATTCGCGGCCCGTAGACGGTGAAGTGACGGAGGCTTACGGTCGGCAGGTCGTGCAGGTCCGCATAGATCCTGCAGTAGTGTTCGCTGGCGAGTTTCGTCACGCCGTAGGGACTCTTGGGATAGTGTGGGTGGTCCTCGTCGTACGGGAGATAGTCCGGCCGGCCGTAGACCGACGACGAGGAGGCGTTGACGAACCGATTGACGTCGTGTTCGACCGCCGCCTCGAGTAGCGTGAGGATGCCGCCGACGTTGTTCGACTGGTAGCGCGTGGGTTGCTCCACACTCGGGCGAACGCCCGCGCGGGCCGCCTCGTGGTAGACGAACTCCACCGCGTGGTCGGAGAACACCGCGTCAACGGTGTCCGAATCAGTCATCGAACCCTCGACAAACGTGAACGCATCTCCCCCCGCGTTCCGGCACAGCTCGACGTTGCGCTCCTTGATCCCGAGGTCGTAGTAGGGATCCATGTTGTCGAGCACGATGACCTCGTGGCCCGCTTCGAGCAACTGCTCGGCGATGTGTGAGCCGATAAAGCCCGCGCCACCGGTGACGAGGACGTTCATCGCTGGGCTTCCCGCGCTCGGCGACGCGCCGTGCCGACGCCACGCACGTCAGTCATCGGCGGCCAGCGCCTCCTCGCCGGCGAGTAACTCCTCCGCGCGATCCCGGTCCTCCGGATAGCCGACGTCGACGCGCCAGCCCTCGATGCCGATGGCGTCGATCGTGCGCCCGCTCCGGATCAGTAGATCGATCGCCTCGCTGATCTCGTACTCCCCTCGATTCGACGGCTGGACGAGGTCACAGGCGGGGAAGATCGCCGGCGAGAACGTGTAGAACCCGGTCATCACCAGGTTCGACGGCGGGTCCGCCGGCTTCTCGACGACTTCGACGATCTCCCCGTAGTCGTTGGTCGCACAGACGCCGTACCGGTCGGCTTCTTCCCAGGGAACGTCTTCGACGAGGAAGGCCGCGTCGGCGCGCTCCTCGCGCTGTCTCCGGACGACGTCCCGGAGGTTAGCGTCGAAGATGTTGTCGCCGAGCATCAGCATGAAGTCGTCATCGATGTGCTCCTCGACGCCCAGGAGAGCGTGTGCGAGCCCCTTCTGTTCGCGCTGGTGGGAGTACGTGATCGGGACGCCCTGGAACTCGTCACCGTAGTGGTCGATGATGTGCTCTTTCTTGTAGCCGACGACGACGATGAGTTCGTCGGCGTCGAGGCCGACCAACTGCTCGAAACAGTGCGTGAGGATGGGTTTCTCGTCCACTTCGACCATCCCCTTGGGTTTGTCGTCGGTGAGCGGTCGCAGACGCGTTCCCTTGCCAGCCGCGAGGACGACTGCTTTCATGGGTGGTTGGAATCCGGTGCGATTTGGTCCTGGAACGCAATCGATGCGGGTGACATCCGCTCTATTTGTGCGTATGTACCCCGTTAGTTAGCAACCGTATACGCGACGCGAGCAGCCCACCGCTCACGACTCCATCTCCCCAACCCAAAAACCGACGCTAGCGCCGTGCCCCAGGTCATGAGAGAGCACCGCCGTCTGATTGTCGCTTCTGAACGTCCTTTCTCTCCCGGCGACGGTATACGCGCTGTCCGGCGTCATTCGACGTGATGTCGAAAGGGGGGGGGAGTTGCGATGGCGCTGGCGATGACACTGAAGTTCGGCTTCGTCGCCGGTCTGGTACACCGGTCCGGTGAGGACCTGGCGGAACTCGAGACACTCTCACCCTCGAACGACGCTAGGCCGGGCGGGGACGGACCGGCGCGGAAGGCCTTTCGGGCCGCCACCCGAGGCACCACCCATGGACGCCCACCTCCGGGCCGGCGTCGCCATCTACAACGCCGGCCGGTACCACGCCGCCCACGACGCCTGGGAGGACCACTGGCTGGACCTGGAGTCGGGCACCGACGACGAGCGCTTTCTCCACGGCCTGATCCAGTTCACTGCCGCGGTCTTTCACGCCCGCAACGGCAACTGGTCCGGCACGACGGGCCTGGCCGAGAGCGCTGGCGAGTACCTGGCCGACCTCTCTGGGGCCCACCGCGGGGTAAACGTGGCTTCGGTCCGGGAGTACCTCCGGACCCTCGCCGCCGACCCGGAGGTGATCGAGCGGCGGGCACCGCTCTCGCTCACGCTCGCGGGCACCGTCGTGCGGCCAGCGGACCTCGATTTCGACGCGACGCTCGTCGCCGCGGCGGTACTGGCCGAGGAGGACGGGTTCGACGAGTCCGTGATCGACCGAGCATCCGAGTACGCGCGGACTGACCTCGACGCGGAGGTGGCCAGCAGTCCGTTCGTCTCCCTGCTGTTCGACTTCGTCCGGGAACCTGCCGACCGCGCGGTGATCTTCCAGCGACTCTCGGAACACGTCGATCGGCGCCGGAGTCGCGAAACGGACGTCGACGGACTGTTCGACTAGTCGTCGGTCTCGTGACGGCAGTCACCTGACGGTGTCCCGGGGCTCACCGCGGGACGGAGTCGAACCGTGGCGCGACCCGCTTCAGCAGTGGCCAGGCGACTGCGAATCCGGCCGCGAAGGAGCCAATGAACGCGACCCCGCTCAACGCGGGCGGGAGTCCCAGGAGAGAGAGAGCGCGACCGTGCCCAGAATGGAGACGAGGCAGACACCCAGCACGATCACGTTCTTCGCACTGAAGGCGCCGGTGGCGAAGGAATCCCCGTACACCCCGTCAGTCTTCTCCCGCGGGGGCAAGGGCCTTTCCACGGACCGAACCCCCACAACCGACCACGAACGCCATCGGCCGCCCTCCCTCCGGTGACGCTCGATGGAGGCTGCGTCTCCCCGGTGCCAGATCCGTGCTGTGAATCGCGGAACACCCGACGGCGCGTCCGGCGGGTGGAGTAGGCCCGCGGTGCCATAATTTTGCCAATCAGGAACCCAGAACCGTTCTACCCTGGCTATTGGTAGGGATACGTGGGTATCGGGGACCGAACGTAGCTAAATATCGATGAAACACGTGTGTTTGTCCAAAACAGTTAAGTAATACCGACCGTATGATAGAGATGTCCATGAGCACGACCGATTCGTCCACGATTGCCCGCCCGGCCACGACCGACGACCCGACTCCCCGCCGCTCGGCCAGCTACCTCGGCTGTCGCGAGTGCGGCGAGGGCGCCATCGTCTGGGACGCCGACGCAGGACAGTCCCGGTGCCGTTGCTGTGGGGCGCTCGACTGACCAGGAATCATGTCCATTACCGCCAAACTCCTCGATCGGGTGGCCACCGAGCGCGGCTACGAGTGTACCTTCTGCGGCCAGTCCTACGAGGAGGAACGGCTGAACTGCCACGCCTGTGGCGTCGACGCGGTCACGCCACGCGGAAACTAGGTGTCTTCCTCCAAAATATCCGCTCTACGCCACCTTCTCCTCGCCGTCCCACTCCGCGGAGTTGTCCTGGGGCTCGTAGCCCAGCACCTCCTTGGCGCGCTCCAGCGAGTAGTACTTCCGGTCGTTGTCGCTGATGCCGTAGACGATCTCGTAGTCGTAGTCGGCCTCCAGGGCACACCGGTGGATCTGCGCGCAGTCGCGCATCGAGAGCCACATCGCCTGGCCGCGCTCGTAGTCGATCGGCGGGTGGCCCTCGTTGAGGTTGCCGATGCGGACGTTACAGACCGAGATGTCGTACTCGTCGTGGTAGTACCGGCCGATGACCTCGCCCGTGGCCTTGCTGACGCCGTAGAGGTTCCCCGGACGGGGGAGTTCCGTCCCGTCGAGTAGCGGGTCTGTCTCCGGTCGGTACATCTCCGGGGTCCGGTCGTCGGTCTCGAAAGCGCCGACGGCGTGGTTCGAGGAGGCGTAGACGAACGTCTCGACGCCTTCGTCGACGGCGGCCTCGTACATCTTCTGCGTGCCGTCGATGTTGTTCTCGAGGACGCTCCGCCAGGGCGCGGAGGGACGTGGATCGCCGGCGAGGTGAATGATCGCGCCGACGCCCTCGACGGCCTCGGCGACGTCGTCGTCGCTCTGGACCTCGCCGACGGTGTAGGGGTCGTCCGGTTCCTCGGCGGGGTGGCTGTGGAACATGAGCCGCCAGTCGTAGTCGTCCCGCAGGCCCTCCAGGATCGCCTTCCCGACGTGGCCCCCGGCCCCCGTGAGTAACACCGGGTCGTCCATTCACCCTCACCCAGGCGAGGACCCTGTAAGTAGCATACGGTTTGGGGCCGCTCCGTCCGCGTGCCACGGGCTGGCGTCCCGATCCACCAGAGTAAAGCCCGCCGTGTGCGACTCACTGCTGCATGTCGTTTACCCCGCCGCTCGGTCCCCGCCGCCTGGTTCGCGAGTCGGTTCCGATCGCGATAACGCTCTCGGTCTGGCAGGTCGCCGCGCTGGTCCTCTCGCGGTCCGGAACGGACGACGCCCTTCGCCTCGCTGGCCTCGCGATGGCTGGACTCTACGCTCTCGTCCGGGGTGTGACACTGTGCGCTCACCTGGACGTCGACGCCACGCCGCGGGCGCTCGCCGACGTGCTCCGGGAGAACGGCTGGGTGCTTGTGGGCGCGGGCGGCTGGTTCCTTCTCGTCCAGGCGCTCGGATGGGGGCTCCGCGTCGCCCCGTGGATCGACTGGGTCAGAGAGCTGGTCGTGGTCGACCTCGCCGCCTTCGTCCTGAACTGGACCGGAGTGGGTGCTGTCGTGCTGTATGCAGTCGCCGTCGGGAGTGCCCGCGTCCGCGCCGATCCGGCAACGACGGACTGATTCACTGCGGGAGCGGGCGATTGGACACAGTCTGACCTGGCGCACGACAAGACGTAAGGCAGCGCCGTCGGTCGTCCCGACATGGACGAGTCACGCCCTGCGACCGATCCGGAGACGGCCTGCTTCGAGGCCGGCATCAAGTTCGGGTCGCTGTACCACCAGTTCGCGGGGACGCCGGTGAGCCCCGAGAGCGCCCCCTCCTTGGCGCGGGCGATGGAGGAGGCCATCGAGAACCAGCCCCACTGCGAGGCGGTCTCCGTCGAGGTCCTGACCGACGAACTGGCCGATGCCATCGGGAATGCCGCGGACTACACCGAACTGACCGGCCGCTTTCTCGAGGTCGACGTCGTCGTCGACTACGAGGGCGTCGTCGTCGAGACGAGCATGGCGATGGAGGACGGCTATCCCCTGATGGAAGTGAACGCGGTACGGGCCGACTGACCGGAACCGCGTTTCGAAGTCGGCAATCCTCCGTGACCGCAGTCTGGCGTTTTCACTTCCACTTTCAGGCTCGCTTTTAACCCCGTACCGGGCGAACGGATTGACATGTCCCAATCGACACTCGACGACGACGATCTCTTCGGGGAGGCCGCCTCGGAGATGCGCGCGGACGTCGAGGACAGTCTCGACGCGGCGATGGCGTCGCTCCCGGACCCCGACGACGTCTGGGACGTCGACGCCGACAACACCCTCGGCGTGTTGAACGCGCTCCGCTCGGCGCTCGACGCGGGCGACGCCGAGGACCACCTGCGGGACGCGAAGAAGTGGTACACGATGGGCGAGCGGGCGGACGCCTTCGAGGACGCGGACGACCTCGCCGAGCGCATCGAGGAGGCAGAGGCGCTCCTCGACGCGGTCGGTGACGCCCGCGAGCAGGTCGGCGAACTGACGGGCACGATCCCGCAGCTCCGCAGCCAGCTCGAGGACGCCGCCGAGGCCGCCGACCGAGCCGACGCGGACCCCGAGACCAACGCCGACGGAGGTGCCGGCGCAGAAGCGGACGCGTAGACACCTCGACCGGTACCTCGCCTGTGCAGGCCACCTGCACGCCTCCGTTCTCTCGGTTTCGTTCGTTCCGGAGCCACGCCGCTGGGTCGCCCGGTCAGCGATCGGGGACGTCTCGGTCCGCAACCGCGTCGAGCACCTCGACGAGTGCGTCGGCGGCGGCGTCGAGGAGCGCCTCGCCGACGTCCGGATCGCTCAGCGATGGATCGCCGACGGCGCCGCTCTCGGAGAACTCGGCGCTGTCGTAGGCCAGGTTCGTACCGGCGACCCACTCGCCCCAACCCTGGGCCCCGTCCTCGCGCGCCTGCGCGAAGGCCTCCTCGTGTACGAGGTCTGGATGGAGGGACCGAATGAGGCTCGTCTCGACGGGGCCGCCGTGACCCATCCCGGCGTCGTCGGGGAGACCGGCCGCCTGTGGATCGACGGCGTCGAACCAGGTGAACGGCACGGCGTAGGCGGTGCCGTCGCGCGTCACGCGCCCGCAGCACTCCCGGAGGGGCGCCACGTTGCCGCCGTGGCCGTTGACGACGACGATCCGGTTCCAGCCGTGGGACGCCAGGCTCTCGACGGTCTCGCGGACGTAGTCCCGGAAGGTGTCCTCGGAGACCCAGAGGGTGCCCGGGAACTGGCGGTGTTCCTCGGCGACGCCGACGGGGATCGTCGGGGCGACGACCACCTCGTCGTCGTAGGCCTCGGCACCGTGGGCTGCCACGGCGTCGGCGGCCAGGTGGTCGGTTCCGAGGGGGGCGTGGGGCCCGTGTTGCTCCGTACTGCCGACCGGAAGCAGCGCGAGGTCGGTCGCGGCCGCGTCCGCGGTGGGCCAGGCAACCTCGGAGAGGTCCATACCGGCGCGACGCGTGGCTGTGGCTTAAGGACGGGGGATCGGTCCCCCGCTCGAACGCGAACATGTAACGGAACCGCACGATGCCGTGCTATTGCGGTTCGTAATACCTAAGAAGAGATGGCCGAAAGACCGTGTAAGATGCTGGGCATCCTATCGAGCCTGCTGACCGCGGGCGGGTGGTTCCCCGTCGGTCAGGCCGGTGGCGTCTCCCAGACTCCCGAGGCGTTGTTCCAGCAGATTTTCACGGTATTCGTCGTCCTCGGGTCGCTGGTCGGGATCGTCGTCATCGGGTACATGCTCTACAACGCGTACAAGTACCGCGCGGGGACCGGCAGGGGCGCGGCGGCCGACGACTCCAAGAAGGTGACGCGGCCGGAGCCCGGTCAGATTCCGACCGGGTCCGGCGGCGGCAAGAAGCTCTTCCTGTCGTTCGGGATCAGTGCCGTCATCGTCCTCTCGCTGATCGTCTGGACCTACTCGGCACTGCTCTTCGTCGAGACCACGCCGGACCAACAGGAGTCGGATATCACAATCGACGTCGTGGGCGAGCAGTTCGCGTGGCAGTTCCACTATCCCAACGGCGAGACATCCGTCAACGAGATGGTGGTGCCGGAGGGCGCGATGGTCGAACTCCAGGTGAGTACGTCGGACGTCTTCCACAATTTCAACATACCAAAATTCAGAGCAGGAGCAGACGCCATGCCAGGACACACTCTCGACACGTGGTTCGTCGCGGATGAGCGAGGCAACTTCACGGCAGAATGTCGCGAGATCTGTGGCGCTGGCCACTCGGGCATGAACGCCCAGGTCCGCGTCGTCTCCCAGGAGGAGTTCGAAGAGTGGTACGGCGGGTCGGTGGACGATAGCACCGCCGGCGCCGGCAACGGGACCGCCAGCAACGGATCCGCGGCCAACGCAGACCTGCAAACGGCTGCGACCGTCGGAGGTGTCGGCGCGTGAGCGAACACGCCGACGGTGGCCACCTGCCACCGCGGTCGAGCGTCAAGCGCTGGCTGGTGACGACCAACCACAAGGACGTCGGGATCCTCTACATCGTCACCGCCCTCTTCTTCCTGGTCTTTGGTGGCATCCTCGCACTGCTCATCCGCACGCAGATGTGGAGTCCCGGCGGGACGATCCTCTCCGGGATGGGCTACAACCAGGCGGTGACGGGCCACGGCCTGTTGATGGTCTTCTGGTTCATCTCGCCGTTCGCCTTCGGGCTGGCCAACTACGTGGTGCCGATCCAGATCGGGGCCGAGGACCTGGCCTTCCCGCGCCTGAACGCCCTCTCGTACTGGATGTACCTCTTCTCGGGGCTCCTCTTCGGGACGTCGTACTTCCTCGGTAGCTCCCTCCAGACTGGGTGGACGATCTACGCCCCGCTGAACGTTCCCACGTACATTCCAGACGTCGCAGCAGTCGGGTCGGTAGCGGCGATCCTCGGTCTCCTGCTGTTCGTCGCCTCGGTCACGGTCTCGTCAGTGAACTTCCTGACGACGATGTACCGGATGCGGGCCAAGGGGCTGCGGATGCGCGACCTGCCGCTGTTTAGCCTCTCGATTCTCCTGACGGTCTGGATGATGCTCTTTGCCTTCGCCGCGCTGCTGGCGGCGCTGTTCATCCTGAGCGCGGACAACATCCTCGGGACGACGTACTTCGCCAACGAGGCCGGCGGGGCGATGCTCTGGACGCACCTGTTCTGGTTCTTCGGCCACCCGGAGGTGTACATCGTCTTCTTCCCCGCGCTGGGAATCATGGCCGAGACCTTCCAGACGTTCTCGGGCAAGCGGATCGTCGGCCGGAAGTGGTTCGTCCTCGCGATGGCGCTCGTGGCGCTCCAGAGCTTCGTCGTCTGGATGCACCACATGTTCCTCACGGGGATCAACCTGCCCGTGAAGACCATCTTCATGGCGACGACGATCGGGATCTCGCTCCCGTTCGACCTGATGATGTTCGCGCTGATCTACACGCTGATCAAGGGGAAGATCCGGTTCACGGTTCCCTTCCTCTGGAACCTCGGTGCGGTCATCCTGTTCATCGTCGGCGGGATCACCGGCGTATTCCTCGGTGCGGTCGTCCTCGACTACCAGTTCCGCGGCACGTACTGGGTGGTCGCGCACTTCCACTACGTCATGGTCGGCGGCGCGACCGCCATGTTCGGGGGCCTGTACTACTGGTTCCCGAAGATGACCGGGAAGATGTACGACAGGCGGCTGGGACTGTGGAACTTCCTGACGTACTTCGTCGGGTTCAATCTGCTGTACTTCCCGATGTTCGTCGTCTGGGAGACGCCGCGCCGGGTCTTCGACTACAGCGCGGGCTTCACCCCGTGGCACCGTATCGCCACGGTCGGGGCGTTCCTGCTCGCGTCCTCGTTCGTGATCATGTTCTACAATCTGGCGAAGAGCATCTATTCCGGCGACCCGGCGCCGGACAACCCCTGGGAGTACGGCTCCTCGATAGAGTGGTCGATCCCGTCACCGCCGCCGCTTGACAACTTCCCGAAGGGCATCCCGAGCTACGCCAGCGGGAAACTCGAGTTCCTCAGTGAGGAGGAGGCCATCGAAGTGCGCGACGGCACGGCCCCGAGCGGGCGTGGCGCCGCTGCAGCCGCCGACGGCGGAACCGTCACCGCCACCGACGCGGCCCTGGAGACGAGTGCCGAGCCGGCACTGGAGTCCGCCCACGAGGAGGTGCACGCGGACCACGCGAGCTGGTGGCCGGTCACGGTCAGCCTCTCGGCGTTCGTGCTGTTCCTCGGGCTCTCGGGGATCCAGTTCCAGTACTTCCTCTGGCCAGGACTGCTTGCAATCGCCTTCTTCATCGCCTACCTGGGGATCGAAGGGGCCCGCCGCGACGGCTTTGCCTCCATCCACGCGCTGATGGTCGGCTTGGGCGGCGCCGGCTTCCTGGTCGTGCTGCAGTTACTGGCCATCGACAAGGGCGGGCTCGGCGCTGCCATCGACGGCGCGAGTCCGTACTTCTGGGTGACCACCCTCGGCGCGTTCATGGGCACGGCGTCGCTCATCTCGATGGGCTGGGAGTCGTTCAGCCTGCCCGAGCCGACGCTCGCCGAGCAGTGGCCGTTCTCGGCGGTCGGGCGCTGGAAGCTGGGCATGTGGGTGTTCCTGGCCTCCGACGTCATCCTGTTCGGCGCCTTCATCGGCTCGTACCTGTTCATGCGCGTCGCGAACGGCTGGACCGACTGGCACCACCTCATCCCGGCCGAACACGTCGTGATGCCCGGGTTGATCAACACCTACCTGCTGCTCGCGAGTTCCTTCGCCGTGGTCGTCGCCCTCGAGGCGGCAAAGCACGAGAAACGCAAGCAGCTGATCGGGTGGCTCAGCCTCACCTTCGCGCTCGGGATCGGCTTCCTGATCAACAAGGGCATCGAGTGGGAACACCTGGCCCATCTCAGCACGGAGGCCTTCCCGGAGGGCTGGTTCCTCACGACGAACGTCGCTTCGTCGACGTTCTTCCTGACGACCGGCCTGCACGGGGCCCACGTGATCATCGGCCTGCTGATCACGCTGTTCCTGATCACGCGGGCCTGGACGGGCGCGTACATGGGCGAGGAGGAGTCCGGCACGATCGAGTACTTCGGCCTGTACTGGCACTTCGTCGACATCGTGTGGCTGTTCCTGTTCCCGCTGTTCTACATCGTCTAAGGTGATCCACAAATGTCACAAATCAGAACCTACTCGATCATGTTCGTCGTCCTGATGGCCTTCTCGACGGCCCAGGCGATGCTCGAGTTCACCGGCCTGCTCGAAGAGTACTACTGGACCATCTTCGCGGTCATCATGGTCCTGTCGACCATCAAGGCGGTCGTCGTCGCCGGCTGGTACCAGCACCTGCGCTACGAACCGCGCTCGGTCACCTACATGATGGCCAGCGGCCTGCTGGCCGTCGTCGCGCTGACGACCGCCGCGGCTTACTCCATCCTGTAGGCCCGGGCCACCGACGCGCCGGCAGCCTCTCTTCTCGCGTTCCTCACCACGACCACCAGCGGCCGCGTCGGTGTTCTCGACGTGGACGCACACCCCAGGCGGCTATCGCAGTATCGGCACGGGCAGGATCACCACTCGACGCGCTGCTCGTCCGCTGACAGCAGTGACGGCATCGAGGCGGGCGATATAAGCCCCGGGCGTGCCAGCCACTACACGACAGTGCGAGTGGAGTGTCAGGTCTGTGGCCGCATGATCGGCAAGGGACCCGAGGGGCTGGGTATCCGCCGACACAGCGGCGTCCACCGCCGGGAGTTCGAGGCGGCCGTCGGCCGCGAACCCGACGACTACGCCGAGGTCCGCGACGTTCTCGGCGACCGCGAGACGGAGCAGGCACGGTTCGCTGCTTTCGAACAGAGCTGACTGCGTGGGCGTCTCGTTCGATTGTCCGCCGATGCGCGCGGGCCGGTCACCACGTGAGGGCCGATCGGTCTCCGACTATCGGCCGTCCCGTGGGATGTCTCCGGGCGTGGCATCGTCCTGGACGACCGGCTATCTGGTTCGTAGCTCGCCGACACACGAAAAGAGGGGTCGCAGTCTCAAGCGCCGAAGGTGAGCAGCAGATTCCCGCCGACGGCGACGAGCACGACGAAGCCGAGGCTGACGACGGCCTCGCCGACGGCGTAGGCGTGTGGGTGGCCCCGGGAGCGGCCCAGTGCGTAGACGCCGAACGTCAGGAAGCCGACGACGAACAGGCCGAAGAGACCGAGCAGCATCGTGACGCTGCCGCCCTGGACGGCCCCGAGGACGGCGACGGCCGTCAGGAGCACGAGCGCGATGAAGCCGACGACCCAGGAGTTGACCGAGCGGATCGTCCGGGCGACGCCGCGCGGTCGCGGACCGCCGAGCTCTGGCGTGTACTGTTCCCAGTTCCTGCTCCGTGCCGTCACGGCGAACACGATCACGGCGAGTGCGAACATGAACCCCGCACTCGCGAGATAGACGTACGACACCATGCGTTATTGCAGTGCATTGCCCTCCGCCATTATAACCGGTTCGGAACCGCCCGGGTCGATCGCCCCTCAGTCGTCGTCCGCGTCGGTACGCGACCGGCGGCGCTGGGCGCGTTCGACGAACTCGGCGGGGAGGTCGTCGATTTCGCCGGCCTGGACGGCCCAGAGGTTCGCGTACAGGCCGTCGGTCGCCAGCAGATCCTCGTGGGTCCCGCGCTCGGCCACGCGTCCGTCCTCCAGGACGACGATCTCGTCTGCGTCCTTGACCGTCGACAGCCGGTGGGCGATGACCAGCGTCGTCCGATCTTCGGTGAGGCGGTCGAGGCTGCGCTGGATCAGGAGTTCGGTTTCGGTGTCGACGCTGGAGGTGGCCTCGTCGAGAACGAGCACCTCGGGATCCCGGAGGATGGCCCGGGCGATGGCGACGCGCTGGCGCTGCCCGCCCGAGAGCTTGACGCCTCGCTCCCCGACCATCGTGTCGTACCCGTCGGGGAGGTTCGCGATGAACTCGTGGGCCTCGGCGGCGCGGGCCGCCTCGCGGATCTCTTCGTCGGTCGCCTCGGGCGACCCGTACGCGATGTTGTCCGTCGCGGTGCCGTAGAACAGGAAGTTCTCCTGGCTGACGTACCCGATTGCCTGCCGGAGGCTCGGGACGGTCACCTCGCGGACGTCCTGGCCGTCGACGCGCACGGCGCCGTCGTCGACGTCGTAGAGACGCATGAGGAGCTTGACGGCCGTGGACTTGCCGGCACCGGTGGGCCCGACGAGTGCGACCGTCTCGCCGCCCCCGGCGGTGAAGCTGACGTCGTCGAGGACCGTTTCGTCGTCGTAGGCGAAGGAGACGTCGTCGTACTCGACGCGTCCCTCGGTGACGGTGAGATTGGGGGCGTCGGGGTCTTCGGCGAGGCGCCCGGAGGTCGCCATGAGCCCGAGGACGCGCTCGGCGGAGGCGTAGGCCCGCTGGTACATGTTGATGATCTGCCCGAACTGGGCCATCGGCCAGATGAACCGCTGGGTGTAGAAGATGAAAGCGACGAAGGTCCCGATGGAGACGGTGCCGGCGAACACCCACCAGCCGCCGACGACGAAGGTGACGACGAAGCCCAGGCCCGAGAGGAGGCGCAGGCCGGGGAAGAACGTGATCCGCGTCCGGATGGCGTCCCAGTTGGCGTCGTAGTAGTCCTGCGAGGCGTCCTCGACGCGCTCGGATTCGAACGCCTCGGTCGTCGAGGTCTTGATGACCTGGATGCCGCCGAGGTTGTTCTCCAGCCGGGAGTTGAGCTGGCCGACCGACGAGCGGACGCTCGCGTACTTCGGCTGGATGATCTCGATGAATTTCCGCGTGAAGACGGCGATGATGGGGACCGGCAACAGCGCCACGAGGGCGAGTTGCCAGTGCAGCCAGAGCATGATCCCGGCGATGCCGAAGATCATGACGACCATCCGCGAGACTGAGTTCAGCCCGTCGTTGAGAAAGCGCTCCAGGCGGTTGACGTCGTTCGAGAGGACCGACATCAGTTCGCCGGTCTGCTTGTCGGCGAAGTAGCCCATGTTCAGGCGCTGCATCTGGTCGTAGGTATCGGTCCGCACGTCGTGCTGGACGCCCTGGGCGAAGCGGTTCCACCCCCAGTTGCGGAGGTAGTGAAAGACCGCCGCGCCGGCGAAGGTCGCGGCGATGATTCCGCCGGTCAGGACGAGCTGGCCCGCCGGCTCGGTCGGCAGCCACGCCTCGGGGACCAGCGGGAGGTCGAAGCCCGAGTCGGCGGTCCCACCTTCGACGACCTCCCGCGCGAGGAAGGTGTCGATGGCCAGGGCGAGCAATAGCGGCGGGGCCAGATCGAGGAGCCTGGCGACCACGCTGGCGACGAGCCCGACGACGAAGTATCCCCGGTGGGGCCGCCCGTACTCCGCGAACAGTCTGTACATCGGCCGGTCGACCTGCTCGCGCTCGGACTCGAAGGCCTCCTCCTCTGGCCCGGCGTCGACGTTCACACCCGAATCTGGGTTCCGCGCGCAAAAAGGCCGTCGTCGCCGGGGTTCCGCCCGTCAGCTGGCCGCGACGCCCTCGGGAATCACGACGCAGTCGCCCACCCCGGCGCCGGTCGCGTTCGTGTACCCCCGTGGCACTTCGAGCACGTACCGACCCTCGCCGGGGAAGCTCCCGTCGCCCCCCGGAATCTCCTCCGGGACCGGCGCGTGGTGGATCCGGGTGATCTCCCCCTCGGCGGAGACGAAGACGATGTCCAGCGGGAAGTCCATGTCCCGCATGACGTAGGTGTACCGGCCCGCCGACTCGTGGACGAACAGCATGCCCTTCCCGCGCGCGAGCGACTCGGTGTCGCTGAGCCCCGTGTGCCGGAGGTCGACGGTATCCGCGACGCGAACGTCGACGGTAGCGAGTGCGGTCCCGTTCGCGTCCTGGAGGCGCACCGTGGTCCGATCGTGTGGCTCCCCGGCGACTACCTCGTCGTCGGCCGTCGCGTTGGCACAGGCCGTCGCACCGGCGTCGACGGGACCGACACTCTCGCCGGGGCCGGGGGCGAGGAGGACGGCCGTCACGCCGAGGATCGCGAGGCCGAAGACGAGGGCGACGGCCCAGGGACGGTCCATGCCGGGGCTCCGTGCGCCGTGGTCTAACCGCTTGCGCTGGAGAGTAAGGGTTATTCGTACACGCTGACTTGCACAGAGTGCGGGTTCGTGGTCTAGCTGGTCATGACGCGGCCTTTACAAGGCCGAGGTCGGCGGTTCGAAACCGCCCGAACCCATGTTGCTGGCGCAACGCCGCTCGCGGCGCGAGCGGCCAGCGCCAGCAACCGGGACGCGGTTTCGAACCCTGGAAGTCGCACGCCCGGGAGCGCAGCGAAGCGAGCACCCCGGACCGTCTTCCTCCGGTTCCGAAACCGCCCGAACCCACTTCCTGCGGCGAGCACGCTCGCCAGCAGCACACGAACCGAGGGTGCGTTACGACCACTGGAAGACGCAGCGCCGAACAACGCGATGCGACCGTCGTTCCCCGGTTCCGAAACCGCGTCTCTATATCGGTGCGGCCTTCGATGAGTTGGCTGATCTTCGGGTCCTGCCCTCTCGCGGGTTCGGGCTCCGGGACAAACCACGACGTCGTAATCACGACAAACGCTGATGCTGTTGCACCTCCTGGTATGCGGTTGGGTCCCCGGTGCCGATGTGGGCTGTCCCCCAAAACACCTATGTATGTATTTTGTGAACATATATCATGGTCGAAGCAACGATCGACGTCGTCGACAGAGGATCGTTCTGGGCCGACTGGAACTTCTTCATCGAGGGGGAAGTACTCGCGACGAAAGACGATCGGAATCCGGACACCAAGTACGGGGAGTTCCCGGTTCTCAACTGGGTCATCGACCATCCCGAGGCGACCATTCTCTGGGACACCGGGTCACACCACGACGCGGCAGAGCGCTGGGGAGACCTCTACGACGCGTTCTACCAGGAAAACGCGCCACGTCTCGACGACTCACTGGAAGCGGCTGGCTACAGCGTCGAGGAGATCGACGCGGTCGTCCAGAGTCATCTGCACATCGACCACGCAGGTGGGCTGGAGTTTTTCGACGGTACCGACACACCAATCTACGTCCACGAGCAGGAACTCAAGTTCGCCTACTACAGCGCCACCACACCGGCGGGGACCGGCCACCCGGCCTACCTGACCGAGGATTTCGACCACGACCTCAACTGGCAGGTCGTCCATCGCAAACGGGAGACCCACTTCGAGGGAATCGAGTTCATCCACCTCCCTGGACACATCCCCGGCCTCATGGGTACCGTCGTCCACCTCGACGACCCGGGGCCGATCCTCATGATCGGCGACCACGCCTACGTCGACCGGAACTACGAGAACGGGGAGCGAATCGGCGCCAACCTCATGTGGGACAGTGGCGCCTGGATGGAGTCACAGAACTTCCTGCGTGACCTGGAGCGCACGCTCGGTGCCGCGGAGGTGGTCTACGGCCACGACGCCGGTCAACTGGCGGAGATGAAAAGCGACTGGCCCTGAGTGCGGGAGTCGCTTCAACAGGGCCAGACGGATCGACACGGGTCAGTCCCGGCACGACCGCATCGCATCGGGCCGTCGAACCGGGACCAGTCGGGACGGTGTCACTCCTTCGCCGTGACCGCCGTTCCGAACGTCTGGTACCGGATGACGTCGTCCTCGATGAGGAACGTGTCGGTGCCGAATTCGTAGACGTTCTCGGGGGACTCGGCGTCCCACGTGGTGTAGCCGATGTTGTCCTCGACGATGGACTCGTGAACGGTGAAGTGCGCGTCGGGGTGGTCGAGTTCCTCGAAGAACCCCTCGAAGAGCCCCTGAATCTCGTCGAGGCCGTGGAACACCCCCATGTGTGAGATGATGACGGAGTCGCCGTCGTAATCTTCGAGACATCCCTCCAGGTCCAGGTTTCCGAACGTCTCGTTGTGGTGGTCTAGTACGTCTCGTGTGGTCATTGGTGCTCGTTGTGAAACGTCAACGTGTACCAACATAAAGGGCGGCGTCGGTCCGGACAGTGTCGCGGTCATGTCGGACCCGCGAACTCCACCATCGGAGAATAGTACCTCCCTGTGAACCACCCTCGAACTCGTGTCGGGGATTTCCTCTTCGGCAGGCCACCGGTGGACGTGGTTCGGCCGGTTCGAGGTCAGCACGCTCCGAGCGCGGCGGTCTCTCTTCGTGAGGACCGCGTACCGAGCGACGGACCCCGTTCTCACAGTTGCCGGCGATATTGCCGCAAGCTACGTTCCGGGCCTCAGGCAGATACGGGGCTCTCGAGTCCTCTCGGCCCGCCATCTGACCGGGAGTGACATTCGCAGTCCTCCGAGACGCTGGCGAGACGTTCCGCGGTGGTCAGGGGGAAGGCCGTCCCGACCCCACGTCTGGACTACGCACCGTCAATCGCGGTCCGGTGCACTCAGTCCATGGGTTCCGCTCGCTCACACAGGCAGGCGAGACAGTTCGTCGAGAACCTCAGACGGTTCCGGTACCGCGAGGTGATGATGGTCCTGGCGACGCTTGCGGTCGTCGCGGGGTCGGTCGTGTTGTTCCCTGGGTTCGAGAACGTCACCCGCGGCGTCCAGTCGAACGTCTCGACCGGACTCCTGGCCCTCTTCGCCGTCGTCGCGATCTGCGGCGGCGTGATCAAGGGCATGCTCGGCTTCGGGTACGCGCTCGTCACGACGCCGATTTTCGCGTCCGTGATCGACCCGACGCTGGCGGTGGTCGTCCTCGCGATTCCGCCCTGGATGATCAACATGTTCCAGATCGGGGAGACGGATACGGGACTCGCCTTCGTCCGCGAGGAGTGGGTCTTACTCGCACTCGCCGTCGTCGGGACGATCGTGGGCGTCGTCTTCCTCGCGGAGGTCCAGACCGGGCCGATCGTCCCCTTCCTCATCGGGCTCGTGATCTTCGGCTACGTCGCCTTCCAGGTCCTCCAGAACTTCGTGACCGTCGAGGAGGCCCACCACCCGGTCGCCCTCAGCGTCGCCGGCCTCCTCGAGGGGTTCCTGCTCGCCGTCGCCAACCTCGGGCCGCTCCTGCCGGCCTACTTCCACACCTTCGAGCGGGACGTCGAGCGATACGTCGGCGGGCTCTCGATGGTACTCGGGGCGATATTCACGGTCCGCATCATCCAGATGGCGCTGTTCACCGACCTCCTGACGACCTACCGGCTCTGGCTGGGCTGTGTCATCGCAGTCGTCACCGTCGTCGGGCTCCTGATCGGGACGGCCCTGCGGCGACTGGCAGTGGCCAAAGTCTGGTTCGACCGGCTCGTCGTCGGCTTGCTGTTGGTCATCTCGCTCAACATTTTCCGCAACACGATTCCGGCCCTGTTCCTGTAACCACACGCTGCTGCCGGCCGCCCCACGAGTGGCCGTTCACAGGCCCATTCGGTGGCCTCGATCGCTCTCCCCCGACCCCGTACGCCGTGCGTCTGCGTCGCTGGTCGCCGGAACGGCAGGTCGGCTCTTCCATTTCGGGGACGAGGTGAGTGGAAGGGAGAGGGGGAAGCGAATCGGTGACGTCGGCAGGGGGACACCGAATGCCGACGGCCGCGCGTCGATGTGCAGCCGACGGGCTCAGTACCCGAGCTGGTCGCGGACGAGCACGACGGACGTGCGCCCTTCCTCGAGTTCCCGTCGGAAGACCAGCTGTTTGGCGATCGCACTCTCGACGCCGTAGGCGTCTTTCGCGCGCTCGTTCTCCAGCGGGTAGGCGACCGACTCGAGCCGGTCGAATGCCGCGTCGAGGTCCTCGACGATCTTGTTCACGCCGCTGACGATGACGACGTTGCCGGCCGCGAAGGGATAGGCGCCGATTCGGCTGCCCGACCGGTCGGCAGCCACCAGTTCGCCGGTCTGTGCGATCGCGTTGACGCCACCGAGGAAGTAGTCGGCCGTTTGGGACTCGCGGCGCGCCGCCTGGCGCTCCGCGTCGTCGTCGATGCTCCAGATCTGGTCGGGGAGACTCTCCCACTCGTGGTCACCGTCGCTGAGGTACTCCGTGAAGCCGATCTCCTCGAGCGTCGTCGAGTGCCCGTTCATGACCGAGGCACCAGCCGGAATCTGCGACTGGATCGTCTCGAGTGCCTCGGGGGCGCTGTCGACGACGGTGACGTCGAAGCCGTTTTCCGCCAGGTTCGCGACCGCCTCGTCGACGGCGGCGTCGTCGGGGCGGTCGTCGAGCGATGCGTCGATCTCGGTCTCGTCGATGTAGTCTGCTTTCTGTGACATGGAATGAGAGACTCGTCGTGTGCAGGCGACGGTAGTGGCGGACGACGGATAAACGCTCGCGGACGCCGGTATCAGGTGGTGACACGGGTGTTACCGACAGTCCGCTTCGATCGTCGTGGGTGCGGGGAGGGGGGGGGAAACGACTACCGGGACGCGTCTTCGCTCGGCCCATCCACGATTAGGTGTTCGTCGGAACCATCGATGATTTCGCCGTTGCGCCGGGTCCCGAGGACGGGGGACCGTCGCCGAACTCACGGACTGCGAACCACTGCACTCCGACCATCGTGCGCCGGTCAGCGGCCGATGGTCCCCTGGCGCGTGACCGGAGCGTCCGGATTCAGGCAGAACGCCACGACGACAGCGTCCTCGGTTGCGGTGACGGGAACCCCCTCGGGATCGCGGACCAGCGCGCTCTCGGTGACGCCGACCGACTGACCGGCGACCTCGATGGCACCCTCGAAGACGTAGCAGTAGGTCTCCCATCCCGGCCGGGAGGGAAGCGTCGACTCTGTCCCGGCCGCCAGGCGGGCGTCGTAGCACTGGACCTCGTTGCGAACGAACAGCGGGGCGTCACCACCCTCAGGGCCGAACAGGAGGCGCCACTCGCCGGGCGTGGCCTCGGGCAGGTGCCGGTGTTGGATCCCCGGCTCGAGGTCGAGACTGTGGGGCCGGACGAACAGCTGTAACATCCGCAGTGGCGGATCGTCGTCGCGGGTGGCCTCCTCGTGCCAGAACCCGCTGCCGGCGTTCATGACGAGCAGGTGCTCGGGGTCGGTGACCAGGTCGTTGCCCTGCCGGTCGTCGTGCCGCATCACGCCCGCGGGGACCCACGAGATGATCTCTTCGTTGCGGTGCTGGTGCATCCGAATGCGCGTCCCCGGATCCAGGAACGACTCGACGACGGTCGCCAGCGGCCCGTAGCCGTGGTCGTCGTGGTCGGGGAGCGTCCGACCAGGGAACGTAAAGTGGGTGCGGAAAGGGCCCTGGTCCTGTGAGACGTCCGTCCGCGGGGCCGTGTAGACCGTCGCGTCTCGTCGCTGCTGTGCGTGCTCGTCCATTGTCGTATGTAGTCGCTCGGGCGGGAAAGGCGTTCCGTGGCAGCCAAACAGCTCGCGAGTCGAACACCGGCGAGAGAACGGGGGTGATGCGTCGCGTCCACCAATTCCGGACGCGGTCCAGGGCGGCCGTTCGACGCAGCCTGCGTCGAGTGCCGATTCAGTCTTCGCGGATTCCGACGCGACGGACTTCGCTCGAAACGCGGTGGCGGCGTCCGTCGGCGACCGGATGGAGACGTGGCCGCCGAGGAAAGAACGTTTTAGCCTGGGGCCGGTTCCCTTCCTCAATGAGCGAGTCCGACGGCCCCAAACAGGTCGACGACCCGGATTACCACAACGTCGACCACACGGCGGTCCAGACGTGCGGCTGGACGAAAAACGCCCTTCGGGGGGAGGGGAAATGTTATAAAAATATATTCTATGGGATAGAGTCCCACCGCTGCATCCAGATGACGCCGGTCGTCAAGTGCAACGAGCGCTGTGTCTTCTGCTGGCGCGACCACGCCGGTCACGCCTACGAACTCGGCGACGTCCAGTGGGACGACCCCGCGGCTGTCGCGGACGCCTCCATCGAGTTGCAGCGCGAACTCCTCGCGGGCTTCGGCGGAAACGATCAGGTCCCCGAGGACGTCTTCGAGGGCGCGATGGAACCCCGCCACGTCGCCATCTCGCTGGACGGGGAGCCCACGCTCTATCCCTACCTTCCGGAACTCATCGAGGAGTTCCACGAGCGGTCGATTACGACGTTCCTGGTCTCGAACGGGACGAAGCCCGACGTCCTCGCCGAGTGTGACCCGACGCAACTGTACGTCTCCGTCGACGCGCCCGACCGGGGCACCTTCGAGTCGACCGTCAAGGCCGTCGAGGACGACGCCTGGGAGTCCCTCGTCGAGACGCTCGACGTACTCGCCGGGAAGGACGACACGCGGACCGTGATCAGGACCACCCTCGTCGGCGACCACAACGCCCACCACCCCGAGTGGTACGCGGCGATGTGCGACCGGGCGGACGCGGACTTCGTCGAGCTGAAGGCCTACATGCACGTGGGCCACTCGCGCGGCCGACTGGACCGGGACAACATGCCCGAACACGAGGACGTCGTGGCCTTCGCCGAGGAGATGCAGCCGTTCCTGCCCGCCCACGACGTGCTGAAGGAGGTGCCCGCCTCGCGCGTGGCGTTGCTCGCGCCCGACGAGGACACCTGGGTACCCAAGCTCGAGAAGGACTCCTCGTTCTGGCAGGGCGACGCGCTGGCAGCGTCGACGGGCACACACTGATCGGCGCCACGCCAGTGCGAGACGGGACCCGGGGACTGCCGGCTACTCCCTGTTCACCGTGACCGCTTGGCAAGGATTAAGGTCCCGTGTCACGTCGATACGATAACACGACCGTGGGGGTCGCCGATGTTCGAACGTGGGGGAACCAACCGGTCCCCGGACCGCGGGGGACCGACGGCAGGTGAGCAGCCAAACGGCATCGAGTCCGTACTCTCGGCGGCGGAGTCGGTGAGCTACCGGCTCGCGGCGCGAACGCGCGTCGTCCGGGAGACGGACGAGGGCGAGGTGGCACTCGGGCAGTCCACCGACGGGGAGTGGGCCGTGGTGCTGACGGACCGGACGGTGTACGTCGTTCGGGCGGACCGCGTCGTGGACACCGTCGACTACCGCGACGTGCGCTCGGTCGAGGCCACCAGCGGGCTCCTCCGGTCCAGCCTGGCGATCAGGACCTGGAACCGGGGGACGGTACGGGTCCCCGTCGAGCGCGGGGCCCCGACCGAGGCGGCTGCCGACTTCCTGGAGCGAGCCAGCGACACCCACCAGCGCGTGCTCGCCGCCCTCGACACCGCCCGGGAGCACGTCACCGACCTCGGGGCGGCCATCGAGGCGGGCGACCGGGCGGCGACGGATGCTGCCCAGGCGGCCATCGACGAGCAACTCTCGCTGGCCCGGCGTCGCATCGAGGCGGGACCCGACCGGGTGGCCGCGGCCCTGGAGGAACGGGTGGCGACCGTCACGACCGAACGCGACCGGACGCGAGCGCGGAGCCACGTGGCACGGGCGAAGACACTTCTCGAAGAGGCCGACCGCCTGACCGACGCGGAGGACTGGGACGCCGCACTCGGGGTCTACCGCGACGCGCGCGACCACCTCGAGACGGCCCGCGAGGCGGCCCGCGGCCAGGGCTTCGACCTCCTCGGGGCAATCGAGACGGAGATCGAACGCGTCGACGAGCGGGTCGGCCGCCTCTCCCGGTTGCCCCTCGCCCTGGCCCGGGACGCCCACGAGACGGCGCGGAAGGCAGACGACCTCGAAGCCGCTGTCCCCGCGTGGGCGGCCGCCCTCGAGCACTACCGCGCCGCCCTGACGGCCGGCTGGGGGACGCCCGTCGACTTCACGGGGGACGTCGACGATCTCCCGGCGCGCGTCGAGGACGTGGCGACGGCGCTGATCGACGCCCGCGCCGGGCTGGCCGCACAACTGCGACGCGAGGCCGACGACTGCCGGCTGGCCGGGCGCGAGGGGGCCGCCGCCGATCGGTACCGCGCCGCCCTCGATCAACTCGCGGGTGCGCGACGGGTGGCCCGCGAACTCCGCGCGGGCGACCCGGCGGCCATCGACGAGCGGATGCAGGGGCTCCGAGCTCGCCTATCGACGGTCGAATCGACGCGCGAGTCGGCGGGGGACGACGGCCGGGCGGGCGGATCAGGATCGGCCGCCGGCGGGACCGTCGACATCCTCGCCCACAAACCGTCGCGGACTACGCGTCGACGGGGGTGAACCAGTCGGCGTAGGCCTCGGGCATGGTCTCGACGACGTCGAAGAACTCGGCCTGGATCTCGTCGGTGACCGGCCCCTTCGTGCCGGACCCGATCTGGTTGTCGTCGACGCTCCGGATGGGCGTCACCTCCGCGGCCGTTCCCGAGAAGAACAGTTCGTCGGCGGTGTAGAGTTCGCCACGCGAGATGGCCGCGTCGTCGTGGACGGTGTACCCGAGGTCCCGGGCGAGCTGGATGACCGACCGGCGCGTGATCCCGTCGAGGTTGGCCTCGGAGAGGCCGGGGGTGTGGATCTCGCCGTCGCGCACGAGAAAGAGGTTCTCGCCGGGTCCTTCGGCGACGTTGCCGGCCTCGTTGAGGAGGATGGCCTCGACGTAGTCGTTGCCCGTGGCCTCCAGGGACGCGAGGACGCTGTTGACGTACGCGCCGGTGGTCTTCGCGTTGGTCGGGATCTTGTCGGAGCCGTACTTGCGCCAGGAGGAGATGGCGACGTCGACGCCCTCCTCGAGGGCCTCCTCGCCGAGGTAGGCGCCCCAGGGCCAGGCGGCGACGGCGACGGTCACGGGGCAGTTGCTCGGATTGAGGCCGAGTTCCTCGTAGCCGTAGAAGGCGATCGGGCGGATGTAACAGGACTCGAGGTCCTCGCGCCGGAGGAGTTCGAGGGTGGCCTCGGTGACCGCCTCGGGCTCGAAGGGAATCTCCATATCGTAGGGCTTGGCCGACTGGTAGAACCGATCGAGGTGGTCCTCCCAGCGGAAGATGGCCGGGCCGTCGTCGGTGTCGTAACAGCGCACCCCCTCGAAGACGCCGGTGCCGTAGTGGAGCCCGTGGGTGAGCACGTGGACCTGGGCGTCCTCCCAGTCCTGGAACTCCCCGTCGATCCAGATCGTGTCGACGTCCATCTCGTCGAATCCCATTGGTAGTGCACTCACTTCGGACAATCTCTCCTTAACAGTTTCCGTACCGCGGACGCAGGGCTCGGCGCCGATCGCGATTCAGCGAGCAGGGACGCGAGATTCGGCGCGTCAGCTGAGGTGCTGGAGCACCCGGGCGCCCTCGACGTAGGGGAGGTCGTGGCGGTCCGCGTAGGCGCGGGCGTCGGCTGTCGGGAGCGCCCGGCCCGTCTCGTCGTCGAGCATCTCGCAGACGACGACCGCGGGTGGCAGGTCGGCCGCGGCGGCCACGGCCAGGCCGAGTTCGGTGTGGCCCTGCCGGTCGCCGATCAGGTCCGGCGCGGCCCGGAGCAGGTGGACGTGGCCGGGCGTTCGGAACTCGGCTGCGAAGTCGGTGTTCGCCGGATCGGCGGCGGCGTCGGCTAGCGCGCGGATCGTCACCGAGCGGTCCTCGTCGGTGATTCCCGTGTAGGTGTCGCGGTGGTTGACCGTCAGCGAGAACGAGGAGCGCTCGTCGTAGCCGAGGTCGTGGGCGTCTGCCGCGGGGTGATCGACGGCCTCGTGGAGGAAGGGCAACTCGAAGGACTCCGCGACGGCGTCGCCGAGTGCGACACAGACCAGGCCGCCGGCGTCGTTGCGCAGTCGCGCGACCGCCTCGGGCGAGACGGCGCCGGCCGGGTAGACGAGGTCGGTCTCGCCCTCCCGGTCGGCGGCGTCGTGGATGCAGACCGGGGTGCCGCGCCTGAACGCGTCGACGGCTGCGGCGACGGACTCGCCCGTCTCCGCGACGTCGCTACTCCGTGACACGGACGATCACCTCGTCGTCGTCGGCAAGGTCGAGTTCGTCGCGGAGTTTGACCGGCGCGATCACCTCGAGCTGGTCTTCGCCGTGGTGGGTCCGCTCCGGGGCGATGACGTGGGTCTCGGCCACCGACTCGTCGCCGGCGACCACCGTCGCGGGGTAACAGTAGGCCGGGCCGTAGGTCCGCTCGTCGTCCTCCCAGCCCTCGATTTCGACCGGTTCGATCCCCGAGAGGCGGGCGCGCTCCCGCACGCTCTCCTCGTCGAGGTCCACGTTCAACGTCCCCGGGAAGGGTTCGTAGCCCAGCAACTCCGTGAACTGGGCCATGTACCCCGGGAGGGTGATGTAGTGGCGCCCCTCGCCCATGCCGCTGGTGACCGTCCCCACGAGTTCGACGGTCGCCGCGGCCTCGAAGATGCGCCGGTAGGCGTCGTATTCCGAGCGGAGGCGCTTGACGCCCGCCTCGGTGATCGACACCCACTGGCCGTCGCTGACGACCTCGCGGTCGATCTGGTCGCGCTCCTCGAGTTGCTGGAGGCGCCGCGAGGCCGTCTGCGTCGAGGTGTCCAGTCGGTCGGCCAGATCCGCACACGAGAGCTTCGCCTGCCCGTCCACGGCACCGATCAGGGCGAGGTGTTTCAGGGTCGCGAGCGCGTCGTGGGCCAGCGCGCGTCCCGTCGCGTCTGCCATGGTCGACACCTGGGCGTCCCGGCGGATAAGTATATCGAACCCGGGAAGCGTCTCATCCCTGTGATGGCTGGTGGGACGCGTCCGCGACGCCGCCACCGGTGCGGCACGGGGCCCGTGGCTCGCCTCAGGTGTCGCCGTCCGGCTTCGCCGACGTCTCCTCGGCCGATGCATCTGCGTCGTCCTCCCCCCCGTCGCCGTCGGACTGGGGGCCCTCGACCACGTCGACGCCCTCGAGGAGCGACGCGGTGACGTCCTCCTCGTTCGTGTCGCCGAAGCCGGCGCTGAGGATCCGCGTGAGGGCGTCCTCGACGCTCTCGTCGATCTGGTCGTACTGGTCGGGTTCGACCTCGATGACGAACCCGGAGGTGATGTTCGGTGCCGTCGGGAGAAAGAGGATGTCCCGTCCGTCCGCGGCGGTCTTGCCGGTCTTGAACGCGGTCATGCGAAGGCCTTGCCAGGTCTCGATCTTGACCGGCGCCTGGAGCTCGTCGGTCCCGCCGAGGGCCGTCTCGACGGCCATCTTCGAGGCGTTGTAGACCACCCGGAGGCCGGGAAGCTGGTTCATCACGTCGTCGAGGGTCCGCTCCAGGACCGTGCCGAGCGCCGTTCGCATCAGGTACCCCACGGCGAAGACGAGCAACACGAAGACGGTCACGGTGATCGCGACCCGGAAGACCGGATTGCCGATGGTGGGAATCGGAATCCCGGCGAGTGCGTTGTAGACCCAGAAGATGATGTAGGCCGTCACCAGGATGGGGACGAGGATGATGAGCCCACTGGCGAAGTCGCGCTTCCAGGTCGCCATTGGTGTGAGCTACCACCCGGGTGCGTTATCAGCTTGTTCCTTCGCGTCGGGCCCGCGCCGCGAGACGCCACCCCTCCCGCGTCGCCTACCAGGGCACCAGCGCCCGGATGGCAAACCGGAGGTTCGCCCGGCGTTCCGTGACGCGCCGATAGAAGTACGAGAGCCAGCTATCGCCGTAGGGGACGTACTGCCAGACCTCCCTGTCGGCCGCGAGCCGGCGCTGGGCGTCCTCCCGGACGCCCATGAGCATCTGGACCTCGTAGGGCGTTCCGAATTCGTCGTGGAGGCCGGCCGCCAGGTCGAGCATCGCCGGGTCGTGACTCCCGACGGCGATTCCCCCGTCCATCGTTTCGAAGAGGGAGCGCAGGTGGATGCGGAACGCCTCGTCGACGCGGTCGCGGTTCCGATAGGCGACATCCGCCGGCGGGCTGTAGGCGCCCTTGACCAGCCGGATCTTGCCCGGCAGGTCGACCAGCCGGTCGAGGTCGTCGCCGGTCCGCCTGAGATTCGCCTGGATCGCCACGCCGACCGGCCGTCCCGCTCGGGCGTGCTCTTCGAAGGCGTCGAGCGTGGCGTCGACGGTGTCGTGGCCTTCCATGTCGAGCCAGACGAAGCCGCCCGTCTCGTCGGCCCGGGCCACCAGCCGCGCGAGGTTCTCGCGGAAGATCGGCTCGGCGACCCCGAGTCCGAGCTGGGTGGGTTTGACCGACACGCAGGCCCGCAGGTCGGTCGGAGCGAGGTCCTCGAGCAGGCGCAGGTAGGCCGCCGTGTCGGCGTCGGCCGGCGCACGCCGCTCGTAGTGTTCCCCGAGGAGATTGAGGATCGCCCCGAGCCCGTCGTCGTCGAGCACCCGGGCGCGGTCGATGCCGCCCGCGGCCGTCTCGCCCGCGACGAACCGGCGCGCGAGCGGCGGGATCATGGCGCATCGTTGGATCGCACGCCGTATGAGACTACCGCCGGGGATCTGCCAGCTTGCGTCCTGGCACCGGCCCACCGACGCTTCCGACGGCTACAAGACCCGGGGCGTCGAGTCGGCGGCCATGAGCACCCTCGGCGTCGTCGCGACCGCCATCTGGGTCATGCTGCCGGCCTACGTGCCCAACAACGTCGCCGTCCTGGTCGGGGGTGGTCCGCCGATCGACGGCGGCCGGACCTGGCGCGGCGAGCGACTCCTCGGCGACGGCAAGACCTGGCGGGGGACCACCGGGGGCTGGATCGCCGGCGCCGCCGTCGCACTGGGGCTGAGTCAGCTCGCACCCCCGCTCGGTGACGCGCTGGGAGTGTCACTCCCGACCTTCCCGGTTCCGGCGGCCCTGAACCTCCCGCTCGGGGCCATGCTCGGAGACGTCGCCGCGTCGTTCCTGAAGCGCCGCATCGGCCGCACCCGGGGCGCCCCGGTTCCCGTTCTCGACCAGCTCGACTTCGTCGCGGGTGCCCTCGTCCTGGCGCTGCTCACGGCACCGGAGTGGTTCGCGGCCACGTTCACCGGCCCGGTCCTGCTGGCGGTGGTCCTCGTCACGCCCGTCCTCCACGTCGGGACGAACGCCATCGCCTACGCCCTCGGTCTGAAGGACGAACCGTGGTGACGCGGCGGCGGATGTGGTGTGCTTTTACCGCCCGAGGGTCCAGAGGAGGGTAATGAGCAACCGCGGTCGGACGATCCGTCTGGCGACGCGCGGCTCGGATCTCGCCACCCGCCAGGCGGGCGCCGTGAAGGCCGCCCTGGAGGAGCGACGGGTCACCGTCGACCTCGTCGAGGTCAGCACGCCCGGCGACGAAATTCGCGACGAACTGATCGCCGAACTCGGGACGACGGGCGCGTTCGTCCGCGCGCTCGACGAGGAGGTCCTCGACGACACCGTCGACGCCGCGGTCCACTCGATGAAGGACGTCCCGACCGACCAGCCCCCGGAGCTCGTCATCGCGGGCGTGCCCGAGCGCGCCCCCGCCCGGGACGTCCTCGTGACGCCGGACGGAACCGCCCTCGCCGACCTCCCCAACGGCGCGACCGTCGGCACGGCGAGCCTCCGGCGGCGCGCACAACTGCTGGCCCATCGGGACGATCTCGAGGTCGTCGGGCTCCGGGGCAACGTCGACACGCGCCTCGAGAAACTGCTGGCCCCACACCGGCAGCGCGAACACCAGGCGCGCGTCGAGGCCGCCGAGGCGGACGGGGACGGTGAAGCAGCCGACGGCTGGGAGGGTGCGGAATTCGAGCGGTCGGTCGACGAGTGGTTCGACGACCTCTCCGAAATCGAGCGCCGTTCGCTCGAGCGCGACGTCGACACCGAGTACGACGCCATCGTCCTCGCCGAGGCGGGGCTCGAACGCACCGGGTTGACCCACCACGTCCACGCACAGCCCCTGGATCCGACCGAGTTCGTCCCGGCGCCCGGCCAGGGCGCGCTCGCCATTACGGCCCGTTCGGACGGCGAGGCCGCCGAACTCGTTCACGACGTGCTCGACCACCCGCCCTCGCGCGTCAGGGCGACCGTCGAACGGACCATCCTTTCGGAACTCGGCGGTGGCTGCGTCGCGCCGGTCGGAATCCACGCCCGCCTGCGCGGTGAAATCGTCGCCACGACGGTCCGGGTCCAGTCCCGCGACGGCACCGAGGCGGTCGCGGCGACGCGGGAACTGCCCGCGGAGAACCACGCCGAGGCCGCCGTGGACTTCGCCGCGGACCTGGCCGACCGCGGTGCAGCCGACCTGATCCAGGCCGCACGCCGCGATGGCCCGGACGAAGCCAAACGGGAGACATGACCGGGGAGAACACGGACGACGACCACGGGCACCGGCCCACGTCCGACGTCGGGACAGTTTCCCTCGTGGGTAGCGGCCCCGGCGATCCGGACCTCCTCACGGTGAAGGCCCGGGAGCTCCTCGAGACTGCCGACGTGGTGCTCCACGACAAGCTCCCGGGCCCGGACATCCTGGCCGAAATTCCCGAGGACCGACGGGAGGACGTCGGCAAGCGCGCACACGGCGAGGGGACCTCCCAGGCCTACATCAACGACCGCCTCGTGGAACTCGCCCACGAGGGAAAGAGTGTGGTTCGGCTCAAGGGCGGCGACCCGACGGTCTTCGGGCGGGGTGGCGAGGAGATGCGCCACCTCGCCGAGCACGGCGTCCCCTTCGAGGTCGTCCCGGGCATCACCTCCGCGATCGGTGGCCCGGGCGTGGCCGGGATTCCCGTCACCCACCGCGACCACGCCTCCTCCGTGACCGTCGTAACCGGCCACGAGGACCCGACGAAGACGGAGTCGTCTGTCGACTGGACCGCACTCGCCGAGGCGGGCGGGACCATCGTCGTCCTGATGGGCGTCACGCGGCTCCCCGAGTACACCACGGCGCTGATCGAGGGCGGCATGGACCCCGAGACGCCGGTCGCGATGGTCGAACGGGCGACCTGGCCGGCCCAGCAGGTCGCGACGGGGACCCTGTCGACTATCGTGGACGCGCGCGACGAGGTCGGCATCGACCCGCCGGCGATTACGGTGATCGGCGAGGTGGCGGGCATCCGCACCGAGGTCCTCGGGGCCATGCTCCCCCACTCGGCATCCACGGAGGTCGACGATGCCTGAGGACCGCCCCGCTGTCGCGGTCTTCCGACCAGACGACGACCGCATCGAGGCCGCCGTCGACCTGCTCGAGTCACTCGGCGCCGAGCCCGTTCCCGATCCGATGCTCGCCGTCGAGCCGACGGACGCGACGCCGCGCACCGACGCCGACTACGTCGTCCTGACGAGCAAGACGGGGGCGGAACTCGTCACGGCGGCCGACTGGCAGCCCGGCGAGGCAACCCTCTGTGCCATCGGCGCCCCCACGGCCGAGGCGCTCGGCGACGCGGGCTACGAGGTGGACGTGGTCCCCGCCGAGTTCTCGTCTTCGGGGCTCGTCCGCGAACTGGCCGACGCGGTCGACGGCGCGCGCGTCGAGGTCGCCCGGAGCGACCACGGCTCCCCGGTCCTCCTGGAGGGGTTCGAGAACGCGGGCGCGTACGTCCACGAGACGGTCCTGTACCGCCTCGTTCGGCCGCCAGAGGCGGGCGTGTCCGTCGAGCGCGCTGTCGCCGGGGAACTGGACGCCGCGCTGTTCACCTCTTCGCTCACGGTCGAGCACTTCCTCGAGATCGCCGCCGAGCGAGACGAGGGAGACGCCGCCCGCGCCGGGCTCGCGGACGCCGTCGTCGGGACCATCGGCCAGCCGACCCGTGACACGGCCGAGGGCGCGGGTGTCGACGTCGACGTCGTCCCCGACCGTGCGGACTTCGAGTCGCTGGCGCGTGCCGTGGTGGACGACCTGTAGCCGGAGACGCCACGGGCGGGCGGCCCCGTCGATGGCCCGCCGACCGGAGATTTATACCCGATCCGGCGCCAACCCACTCCCGAATGGGTCCCGTTCCAGCGCTGGACGACCGCGCGGCGGCCTGCGCCCGGCCGCTGTGCGAGGCCGAGTCGGTCCTGCTGGCCTCCCACATCGACGCCGACGGTCTGACCAGCGCGGCCGTCGCCGCGATCGCCCTCGAACGCGCGGGCGTCCCTTTCGAGGTCGTCTTCAAGAACCAGCTCGACGACCGCGAGATCGCGACCATCGCCGCGACGGACCACGAGACGGTGCTGTTCACGGACTTCGGCAGCGGGCAACTCGACGCCATCGCCGCCCACGAGGCGGCGGGCGACTTCACGCCCGTGATCGCCGACCACCACCAGCCGGCCGACGCCGACACCGAGTACCACCTGAATCCGCTTCTGGAAGGCATCGACGGGGCGAGCGAACTGTCGGGTGCCGGCGCGGCGTACGTCCTCGCCCGGGCGCTCGCGGCCGCGGTCGACACCGGGGAACCCACCGACAACCGGGACCTGGCCGCGCTCGCCGTCGTCGGTGCTATCGGCGACATGCAGGCCGTGGGCGGCGAACTCGTCGGAGCCAACCGAGCGCTGGTCGAGGAGGGAATCGAGGTCGACGTCCTGGCGGAGGCGACCGACCTCGCGCTCTACGGCACCCAGACGCGACCCCTGCCGAAACTCCTCGAGTACGGCAGCGAGGTCGACATTCCCGGCATCTCCAACGACGAGGCCGGTGCCGTCGCGTTCCTCCGGGACCTCGACGTGGACCTGACGGACGGCGACGGTGACTGGCGGCGCTGGGCCGACCTGACCGACGACGAGCGCCGGACCGTCGTCAGCGCCCTCGTCAGGCGCGCCATCGAGCGCGGTGTCCCGGCCGACCAGGTCGACGACCTCGTCGGCACGACCTACACCCTGACCGAGGAGGCCGTCGGCACCGAACTCCGGGACGCCAGCGAGTTCTCGACGCTCCTGAACGCCACCGCTCGCTACGAGCGGGCCGACGTCGGGCTTGCGGTCTGTCTGGGCAACCGCGACGGCGCCCTCGAGCGCGCACGCACCCTCCTCCAGAACCATCGGCGGAACCTCTCGGAGGGACTCACCTGGGTCCAGGAGCGCGGCGTCGAGCGCGCAGCACACGTCCAGTACTTCGACGCGGGCGACGCAATCCGGGAGACCATAGTGGGCATCGTCGCGGGGATGGCCCTCGGCGTCGAGGGTGTCGACGCCGGCCGGCCGATCATCGCCTTCGCGGCGAAGAGCGACGAGGAGACGAAGGTCTCGGGGCGCGGGACGGGCCGCCTGGTCGGCCAGGGGCTCGACCTCTCGGCCGTGATGAGCGAGGCGGCCGGTGCCGTCGGCGGGGGCGGTGGAGGCCACGACGTCGCCGCCGGGGCGACGATTCCGGCGGGGCGCGAGGACGAGTTCGTCGCCCACGCCGACGACATCGTCGGTGAGCAACTCGGCGGGTGACCGCGCCACGGATCGCCGCCTCCTTTTTCATCCCGCCCGTCGAAGGGCCGTCCATGTCTGCTCGAAGCGCGGCCGTCAGTGGGCGTCCCGACGAACGACGGAGGCCGACCCGTGGGTGAGGGGAGCCACGTTCCGACCGAGGGGGCGGTCGCGACCGTCGAGCGGACCTTCACGCGCGAAGACGTCGAACGGTTCGCGGCGCTGTCGGGCGACGAGGGCGACCACCACGTCGAACCCGACGAGGAGGGCCGGCTCCTCGTCCACGGCCTCCTCGTCGGCGTCCTCCCGACGGTGATCGGCGGGCGGCGCAACGTCCTCGCCCGGACGATGACCCACGAGTTCCACCGCCCGGTCTACACCGGGCAGCGGATCACTTGCGAGGTGACGACCGACGAGGTGACCGAGCGCGCGGATCGCTACGAGGTCGCCTCTTCGGCGGTCTGTCGCAACGCGGACGGCGAGACCGTGATGTCCGCCAGCTACGAGGGCGTCATCCTGCGCGAGGACTGAGCGCCGCCGACGACACCGGCCCCGTCCTGCCGCTCGACGGGGGAGGGCGTCCGCCGAGAAAAGCCTTTGTCGGTCGGGCACCGACCTCTGGTCGCTCGGCAATGGACCCACGCGACGTCTTCGACTGGGCGCTGCTCGTCGTCATCGGGACGGTTCTGTACGTGGAACTCTTCGGACTCGGCTTCTCCCGGGAGCGCCTGGACACGATCGTCGAGACGCTCCTCGGGTTCGACCTGACGGTCTACCTCGTCGTCGCGGGGGTCTTCGGCGTCCTCTTCGTGGGATACATCGTCATGTACCTGCCTCAGAAGTACAGCACGTCCGCCCTCGAACGGACCCGGTAGACGGCGGCGATCGACACCGGCTTGTGGCGCCCGACCGACTGGCACGCATGGCCGAGTTCGACCCCGAGAAGTTCGAGGACAAGTACGAACACTACTTCCCGGAACTCCAGCGGGCCTACCGCCAGGCCTTCGAGACGATGAACGACGCCTACGACTCCGAACTGGTCCACGCGATCGACCAGCAGGTCCTCGCCGAGAGTGAACCCTTCTACGAGGGCGATGGGGAGTTCCGCGTCGACCTGCCCGAGGACCCCGCCGACTCCCTCACCGGCGTGCTCGTCGACGACGAGAAGCTGGCCGCCGTGCTCGATCGCTACGTCGAGGAGATCGAGGCCGAACTCCAGCAGGTCTTCGGGTTCGCCGATTCGCTACACTGACGGACCCCGGCGGTATCGCTTCCGGTCGGGCCTTTCTTGGGCCTCCGGCGCCTATCGCCGCGCGATGAAGATCCACCAGAACGTCCGCCACTGGGCGATGAAGCAGGCCCTGACCGTGCCGGTCCTCGCCGACGTCACCCACGACAAACTGGTGGACCTCCACGTCGGCATCTTCCTCGACTACGCCGACGAGGACCGCCGCGAGGAGCGCCGCGCCCACCTGGAGGACCTCTTCGACGGCACCGTCGACGCCTACCTGGCGGCCCTCGAAGCGGGCTACGGCGAGGCCGAGGCCCGCGAGATCACCCACGTCCAGGCCAACTTCGACTTCTACAACCACGGCTGGACCGAGATGATGGAGTCCCCGACGGACGAGGTCGAACCCCACTACGAGCGCCACCGCGACTTCTTCGACGCGCACGGGATCACCATCGACGACCCCCTGGGCGAGTTCGAGCCCGCAGACGGAGTCGCCGACGCACCCTCGACGCCCGAGAAGCTCGAGGACCCCGACCATCCCCACGCGGCGGGCGGCTTCGCCGACGACGTCTACGTCGAGGACGGCGACGGGACCATGATCGTCGGTGGGGACATAGACGAGCCCGAAGAGGTCGACCCGACGGACGCACCCGGGGTCGACGAGTCGGACCTGGCCGCCGGCGACGACGCGTCCCGGGCGAAGTCTCCCTGACCGGGCCGGTCTCCGGTCCTCACTGCTCCGAAGCGACGACGTCCTCGACCGCGAAGCGGGCGACGCACTCGATCGACTCGGCGTCGTCCGTCTCGTCACCCAGGTTCCCGTGGACGGCGAAGGCGTACGTCCCCGGATCGAGGTCCTCGATGACGTGAATTTTGTCGTCCGCGCCGCCCGGCGTCGGGTGTCGCTCGGTCGCGAGGACCCATTTGTACGTCTCGCCGGGTGCGACCGTGTGCCAGGGCTGGATCCACTCGTCGGGTGCGACCTTGGTCCACTCGCCGTCCTCGAGGACCTGGAGTTGCCACGCGTAGGGATTGAACCCGAAGGCCTGCTCACTGCGATTGCGCAGCGTGAACTCGAAGGTCTCGATGGTGTTGTTGCCGTCGACCGGGCGGAACGCCGTGTCCTCCGGTTCGAGGACGACCGGCGCGTCCCCGGATCGCCCGTGCCAGCAGACCGTGCGGTCGGTGTCGGTGAAGGAGGGACAGTCGAGGTCCGAGAACGGGCCCCCGTTGGTCCCCTGCGGTGGTTCGCTCGGGGACTGATCCGCCGTCTCGGTCGGGGTCTCGCCCGGCGTCTCGGTCTCGGTTCCGGGCCCGCTGGCAGGGGCCCGACTACCCTGGCCGAAACAGCCGGCGGTGGCGACTGCGGTTCCGAGCGCTGCGAGCACGGCGCGGCGGGTGACTGTCATCACTGGGGTCGTGGAGGGACGGAGGAAAGTGTCTTGAGGAGACTCAAAGGTCGCTTTGAGTCACCGCGAGCTCCGTCGGGTACCGATCACGGCGCGTCCGGCGGTTCCGCGGCCCGATCGGCAGTCGCGCGGCCGGTAGCTGCGCCGGCGATGCGGTCGGCGCACTCGAACCCGGCGACGATGCCGCCGTCGAGGGACCGCTCGGGGTACTGCGCCCGACTGGCCATTCCCGCGTAGTAGACGCCCTCGGCCACCGCGTCACCGAGGTCGTAGGGCACCACCATGTCCAGGTACCCGCGCTCGTAGATGGGTGCGGTCCGCGGGTTTCTGGCCGTCTCGATCCACGAGACGGCGTCCCGGTCGAAGTCCGGGAACAGGTCCTCGATGCCCGCGAGCCATGCCTCTTCGACGCCGGCGTCGTCGTGTTGCCAGAGCTCCTCAGACGGGTCCTGGACGTAACTCACCGCGTAGAGGAGGTGCTCGCCCCCGTAGTGCTCGGGCGGGACGAAGTTCGTGTGCTCGATCAGGGCCCCGAAGGGGGCGTCGTCGGCGACGTTCAGCCAGTAGGTGTCCGTCAGGGGCTCGTCCATCCCGATCACCGAGCAGACCGTTCCCTGGAAGTCGATCTCGCAGTGATAGCCCGTCAACTCCTCCAGGACGGTCGGCATCGTCGCGACGACGACGCTCTCGACGTCGTGCGTCTCGGACCCGTGCGCCGACTCGGCGGTCAGCTCCGAGACGCGCCCGCCGGCGGTGTCGAGGTCGGTCACGCGCGCCCCGGTCGTGACGTTTTTGCGGCCGACCGAGTCCACGAGCGCGTCGAGCAACCGACCGAAGCCACCCCGGAGGTAGCCCAGTTGCTCGCCGCGCAAGACGTCGCGCTCGCCGCGGAACTTGATGCGGCCGAGGAGCCACGCGGCGCTGACGTCGTCCTTGCGGGCGCCGAACTTCGCGTCGAGGAGGGGCTCGAAGAACCGCTCGTAGACGCCGCGGGTCGTGTGCTCGACGACGAACTCCTCGACGGGGACGTCCTCGAAATCCTCGAGGCGTTGGTAGGTGTCGAAGCTCGGAATCCCGCCGCGGAGGTCCACGTCGAGGACGAGCATCCCCAGCCGGAACTTGTCGTAGAGGCTGAGGTGGGGGTAGGCGAGGATCTCCCAGGGCTTGTCCATCGGGTGGACGACGCCGTCGACGTAGTTGGCCGTCGAGCCGTAGCGCCACTCGACGGCGTCGCCGAGGCCCAGGTCCGTCGCGAGGTCCACGATGGTCTGCTCGGACTTCGAGAGGTGGTGGTAGAACTTCTCGATGGGGTCGCCGGCGGTCTCGTAGACGGCGGCCAGGCCGCCGAGGTCCTCGCTGGCCTCGAAGACCTGTACCTCGTGGCCGTGGGACTGGAGCCGGTGGGCGGCAGCGAGCCCGGCGATGCCGCCGCCGACGACGCCGATCATACGCGGGATTGCCCGGTGGCGGGAATAGGCCTTGTCCTTTCGGGGGTCGGGGTACGGCCCGTCCCGCCGCCGGTGCCGGGTGCGAAAAGGTGGGCCTTCGGCAGCTTTTTGCTTGCACTCCTGAAACCCGGAGGCATGCTGACCGTCCGGGCGCCCGCGACCAGCGCGAACCTCGGGAGCGGCTTCGACGTCTTCGGCGTCGCGCTCTCGCGCCCGGCGGACGTGGTCCGCGTCGAGAAGGCAGACCGGACCACCATCTCGGTCACGGGGGCGGGGAGCCAGTACATCCCCGAGGACCCGGAGAAGAACACCGTCGGCGCGGTCGCGGAGGCACTCGACGCCCCGGCGCACATCCAGATCGACAAGGGGATCCGGCCGGCCTCCGGCCTCGGCTCCTCGGCGGCGAGCGCCGCGGCGGCCGCCGTCGCGCTCGACGAACTCTACGACCGCGGGCACTCCCGCGAGGAACTGGTGCCCATCGCCGCCAAGGGCGAGGCCGTGGTGTCTGGTGACGCCCACGACGACAACGTCGCCCCGGCCATCCTCGGCGGGTTCACCATCGCGACGGACGATGGCGTGACCTGCGTCGACGCGGACGTCCCTCTCGTGGCCTGCCTGCCCGACATCGTCGTCTCGACGCGGGACGCGCGCCGCGTCGTGCCCGACGGTGCGAAGGTCTCACAGCTCGTCGAGACCGTGGGCAACGCCGCCACCCTGACGACGGGGATGCACCGGAACGACCCCAACCTCGTGGGCGCGGGGATGTACGACTCCGTCGTGACGCCCTCGCGGGCCGAACTCATCGACGGCTACGACGACGTCCGCGACGCAGCATTCGAGGCAGGCGCGACCGGGGTGACCATCAGCGGTGCCGGCCCGGCGGTCATCGCCGCGTGTCACGAGGGCGACCGGCGCGCGGTCGGGTCGGCGATGCTCGACGCGTTCGCCGACGCCGGCGCAGAGGCTCGAGTCTACACCACGCGGATCGGCGACGGTGCGACGGTCTACCGGGACTGAACGCGGCTGTCTGCCTGTTCGGAGTGATCGGGTCGGGTGCCCGCTCAGTCCTCTGATTCGGCCCGTCGGGACGACGAGGAATCATCGTCGACGGTATCGCCATCGCCACCAGTATCGCCCTCGCCTGCACCATCGTCCTCACTACCAGTGTCGCCCTCGTCTCGGTCGGCTTCTGCGGGCACCGCTCCGTCGTCCCCGTCCGTGGTCGGCCGGCCCGCAGGACGCTGGACGGTGCCCCGCGTTCGCTCGGGGTCGATGGCCTCGCTCTGGATCTGGAACCCGCCGGTCTCGGCGCGACCCGACAGTTCGCGCTGGGGGAAGGGGATCTTGATCCCCTCGGCCTCGAAGGCGCTCTTGACGGCCTCGACGACCGCACTCGTGGCCTGCCACTTGCGCGGCGGCGTCGGGCGGTCGATCCAGAAGCGGAGTTCGATCACCACCGCCGAGTCGCCGAAGGACTTGAGGAACGCCTGGGGCGGGGGCGTCTGCTCGATGGCCGCCAGGTCCTGCATGGCGTCGAGTGCGATGTCGCGGGCGTGATCGGGGTCGCTGCCGTAGTCGACGCCGACGTCGAGTCGGAGCCGAAGGTGTCCCTTCTGGCTCCGGTTGGTGATGGGTTGATTGCCGACGATGTCGTTGGGGATGACGACGAACTCGCCGTCGAAGTTCTCCAGGCGCGTGTTGACGATGGTGATGTCCGTCACGATCCCCTCCTGGTCGCCGATCTCCACCCAGTCACCGATCGTGAAGGGTCGGGAGAACATCAGGACGAGACCGGCGATGAGCGAGCCGAGGGTCTGGCGGGCGGCCAGGCCGACGACGATGCCGAGGAAACCCGCCCCGACGAGGAGGCCCGAGAGGTCGACGCCCCAGACCGTGAACACCGTCGCGATAAGGAGCGCAATGATGGACAGCTGCCCGACGCGGCGGATGATTTCCGCCTCGTGGTCGGTGATCCGGTCGGCCCCGTCGCTGAACCGGGCGACAGTGTCGTCGAGGACGTCGATCGCCACGTACGCCACGAGCGCCAGCCCGGCTGTAATGACGATGTTCGTCCCGACTTGGAACGGTCGCTCGCTCCGCTCGAGGAGCGCGACCGCCTCGTCGAGCCGACCCCAGACGACGAGGAGTGCCACGGCGGCCGCACAGACGAGGCTTACCTGGAGGCCCCGTCGGAAGAGAACTCGAACGCCCGAGCGGATGGCAGACAGCGTCTCGCTCGCACTCTCGGTGTCCGCGCCGGGTCTGCCGAGTATCCGCGCCAACCAGGGGATGACGACCGCCACCAGGGCGACGGTCACGAGGACGACGGCGGCGCTGAGCACGATTCGCCCTTCCGTGGTCTGTGCGCCCGCGAGGAACTGCTGCAGGGTGGCGCCCACGTCGGACCCGGCGGCCAGGATGAGTCCAGACGCGCCGGGTGGGTGCATACGGGCGAGCAGGAGGCCCGCCGACTTGGGGCTTGTCCTCTGGTGGAGCGCGACCCTTGGCCACGGGCGACTCTGGCCGGTCAGATCCCCGACGAGTCCAGCGGTCGGCCCGTGCCACGGTAACACGACTTCCGGATCACTTTAACCGGGCCGCCGTCTAGAGAGTGTATGAGCGAGAACTCGGGCCGTCGGAACCTCCGAATGCCCAACGACGACCAGCTCTTCGGCGTAGTGACGGAACACAACGGCGGGAACCACGTCCGCGTTCGCTGTGAGGACGGGGAGAACCGCATGGGTCGGATCCCCGGTCGGATGAAGTACCGCGTCTGGATCGAGCAAGGCGACGTCGTCCTCGTCGAACCGTGGGACTGGCAGGACGAGAAGGCAAACATCGAGTGGCGCTACGACTCCCAGGACGCAGAGCAGCTCCGGCAGGAAGGCCACATCGACTGACGGATCCCGGTTCTCTCTCGTTCTCCCGACGTGGAGCGACTGCACCGTGTGCGCTGGTCGGGCGACGGGCCGCCGCACCGCTCACTCCAGCGTCCGGTTGGCGAACCGCTCCCTGAGTTCCGGCTCCGGCACGGGACAGGACTCTTTCTTGCCGAACAGCCGGTAGCGGTTGTTCGCGACGAGGTCGTAGACCCGGTCGCGCAGCCTGCGGGGGAGGTGGCGAACGGGATAGAGGAGCGGGAGCGGCCCGTCGAGGCGCCGCGCCACGCGCAGCACGGCCGTCGACTTGGTGTAGTACTCGCCGTCCTCGACGAGGACGAGCGAGTCGAAGTCCTCGGTGGCCATCCCGTGGCGCGTCAGGAACGCCTGGCCGACGTCGGACTGGAGGGGCGCGAACAGGACCGCCCCCTCCGCGTCGAACTTGACGACGAACCGGACGAAGCCGTTACAGAGGTTGCAGACGCCGTCGAATAGCAGGAGAGGTTTCTCCAGCGAGTCGAGGACGGCGACGGGATCGCGGTCTTCGGGGCCACCGTCCCCCTCGCTCCCATCGCCGACCTCGGTCGTCGATTCCTCGCTCATAATCGGGTGTTCTGTCGTGAACCGAACTCAGACGCCCCGTCCCTGCAGCTTCTCCTCTTCGGGCAGGTCGACGTTCGCGTCGCCCTTCATGCCGGCGCCGATGTTCGCGGCGATCTCCGCGAGCGCGTCGGGGTCGTCCCAGTTGTTCACGGCGTCGACGATGGCCCGGCCCATCGCCTCGGGCTCCTCCGCGCCGAAGATGCCCGACCCCACGAAGATGCCGTCGCACTCGTGGTGCATCATCAGCGCCGCGTCTGCGGGCGTCGCGATGCCGCCCGCGGCGAAGTTGACGACCGGGAGCCGCCCCATCTCTGCGGTCTCGTGGACGAGTTCGGCAGGCGCCTCGTGCTCGCGGGCCCAGGCCTCCCGTTCCTCGTGAGTCGCCCCTTCGAGTTGACGGATCGCGCCCTTGATCGTCCGCTGGTGGTGGACGGCCTGGTTGACGTCGCCGGTGCCGGCCTCGCCCTTCGTGCGGATCATCGCCGCACCCTCGTCGATCCGGCGCAGAGCCTCGCCGAGGTCCCGGGCACCGCAGACGAACGGCGCGGTGAAGTCGCGCTTGTCGATGTGGTAGGCGTCATCGGCGGGCGTCAGCACCTCGCTCTCGTCGACCATGTCGACGCCGATGGCCTCCAGGATCTGGGCTTCCTTCGTGTGGCCGATGCGGGCCTTGCCCATCACCGGGATGGAGACGGCGTCGATGATCTCGCTGACGTCGGCGGGGTCGGCCATGCGCGCGACGCCGCCGCGCTTGCGGATGTCCGCGGGGACCGCCTCCAGGGCCATGACCGCGACCGCGCCGGCTTCCTCCGCGATCTTCGCCTGCTCGGGGTCGACGACGTCCATGATGACGCCGCCCTTCTGCATCTTGGCGAACCCGCGCTTGACGAGGTCCGTCCCGCGACGCAGGTCCTCCAGGTCCGTCTCCGTGCTCATGGGCGCGTTTGGGACGGGAGTTACCTAACGGTTGCCTTTGCTTCGGATGGCAAGCAGGGCCAGCCCCGTGCACCGCTCGCCCACGGGCTTCGATCACGTGCGCCTCAGACGGGACCACGATCAGCGCCAGTCGCCGAGGTTCGTGATCGGCGGCAAATCCGCCGAGTCCGGAACGAGCGACGCGAGTTCGTCGACGCGCTCGACGATAGTCGTCGAACCGAGGCTATCGTCAGCGTAGTACAGGATCGGCACCCCGGACGCGACATCCGGACGCAGGAAGTCGGAGTCGTGGGTCAGGACGACGGCCTCCTGTGATCGTGCGTACTCGACGATTTCCGCGTCGCTGGCACCGAATTCGAGCGCTCGACTGACGTGGATCGCGTCGTGACCGCCGTCCTGCAACAGGTCGGCGACGGTCGGACTCGTGTTCTCGTCAACCAGGACCCGGTACCTCATCTCCCTCGTCGCGCTCCCGTTCGAGTTCCGCGACCGACTTGGCCCCCGACACCCGCGCGGTCGTTTCTCGCTCGCTCGCGGCCCGTGCTGCCGCGGCCATTTCCCCCGGATGGGTGTGGTAGTACTGGAGTGCGCCATAGACGTCGGCGACCGCCAGGTCGAACTGGTCGGCGACCTCGTGGGCGGACTCACCGGCCCCCTCGACGAGGCCCTGGATCCGACGGACCGTGACGCGGCGCCCCTCTAGGTGGGGTTCGTCGTGGAGTTCGGTCACGATGCGGCGGGCCGCCTGAGCCATACGTGTCTGTAGTGGCGCCATCACGTAAAACGCTAATCCCACCGATCCCGACGGGTTCCGGGTGCGACCCCTCCTGGATTGCTGCACCGGGAAGCGTAACCGGGGCGCATTCGGAACGCAAAGTACGCCCTGACGCGACCCACCGAACCGCAACCGGTTTGCCGACCCCCTGCCAGAGACGCCACATGGCCGGAGTCGCGGGACTGGGGCGCAAACTCGACGCGCTGGTCGCCAGGGTCTTCGACGCCACGCTCCCCGCGTCCGAGGAGCTCCCGCGGTACGTCGCGCCGCTGCCCGAGTGGCTGGAGAACGTCGGCCTGCGCCTCGCCTGGCCCATCGTCCTCATCAACCTCGCGGGGACGGCCTTCGGCTTCTGGTACTACCGCTTCCAGTTCGCCATCACCGAGCCCGTGATGTGGCCCTTCGTCCCCGACAGCCCGATGGCCACGCTGTTCATCGCGCTGTCGCTTGCGGCCTGGCGACTCGATCTGAACGCCGACTGGCTCCACATGGTGGCCTTCTTCGGGTGTCTCAAGCTCGGCTTCTGGACCCCCTTCGTCCAGCTCGTCCTCCAGAGTTCTGCGGGGATCGCCGACTGGCTGTACTACTTCCTGATCGTCTCGCACCTCGCGATGGTCGTCGAGGGGTTCCTGATCCACCGGTACGCGAACTTCTCGGTCGGCGCGGTCGCGGTCGCGACGGGGTGGTTCCTCGTCAACGACGTCGTCGACTACTTCTGGCCGGTCGTCGGGGACTTTCACCACACGCTGCTCCGGGCGGAGAACGTAGTCGGCGGCTACGACCACACCCTCGCGGCCCACGATCTCGCCGCGGCGGCTGCCGTGACGCTGACGGTCGTCGCCGTCTTCCTCGCGCTGGCGACGCGGGTGGCGAAGGTCTCCCGCTGACGACGAGTGCCGTCGTCTGCACCGAGCCCTTCCTCAGTCAGTGTCGGCGTCGGCGACGTCGTCCGCTTCCACAGGCGTCTCGATTCGATACCGGTGGGCTACCGGATATCGGTGGTACCAGGCGAGCCCCAGGTGGAGCACGACGGCCGCGGCGATCAGGCCGACGTTCCACAGCGGGGCGTCGTAGTAGATGACGTCGACGATGACCGGATCCGGATAGAGCGGCCAGAACGGTTTCAGCGGAGCGGCGATGTCGGGTGCCGAGAGGACGTCCGCGAAGATGTGGCTGAGCCCGCCGACGACGAACCCGGCCGCGGCGAACACGGCGACCGTCTCGCCCCGTATGTTGGTGCTCCTGACCCAGCGGTGCGCGTTGAGCCTGGCGGTGAGGAGGCGAGCGGCGACGGCGCCGGCGACCAGCCCCGTGACCGTGACGAAGAGGATGGTGTGGGTGAGGCCGTGGTGACTGATCGGCAACACGCCCTGGAGGTAGAGGTCTGCGTCGGGCAGCATCGCAGTCACCAGCGCGAAGGCAGTGAAGCTGAAGGCGCCTCGCCGTCCCCAGACCGCCCACGCCGGTGCGGCGAACAGCAACGCCATTCCCAGGTGTCCGGTGACGTCGACCATGGTCGTTCGGCACTCTCGGCACTCGACGGCGAAGGTGACCGGCCCTGCCCTCGCAAGGTCGAACGACGGGAACCGACCATCCGCTACCCAGCCCGGTCGGAATTTCGCGCCGAAAAGCCAGGCCCGTCGCGCCTGAACTGCCCCTCCTTACTCCTCGATCGAGCCCGACGCGTCGCCGCGGTCGCCGTGTGCCCGCACCCAGAGGTCGCCGATTCGCGAGAGCCGCGTCCGGTGGGACTTGCCGTGTGACTCCTGCTCGATGTAGCCCTTCCCGCCCGGGCCGAGGCGGTCGACGTTGTAGATGACCTTCGAGCGGAAGCTGTCCGTGTACTCCTCGCCGAGTTCGCGGGCGAGTTGCTGGGCCAACTCCGAGACGGACTCGAACTCGCCGTGCTCGCCGAGCGTGAACAGGATGACCTCCTCGAAGGGCTTGACGTTCGAGAAGGAGGCGACCGGCAGTTCCACGACGTGGCTGCCGTCGATCTCCTTGGCGCCGATGGTCGTCCCGCGCTCGTCGAACTCCGAGAGCAACTGGCGGGCGCTCTCGTAGCGCTCGGCCACGCGGTCGGCGAGGTCGCCGTCGAGGGCCCCCCGGAGGTCCGCGAGCAGGTCGCGCTGGGCCCGCAACTCCTCGGCCAGTTCGGTCTCCAGGTACTTCTCGGGGACGGTGTAGTAGGTGTGGATCCGGTTCCGGTCGCTCTCGCGTTCGACCATGATCGAGTGCGCGGCGGTCGCGAAGGCGAAGGAGACCGTCCGGGGCATCGCCGAGATGTTCACCCAGACCTCGCCGGCGGCCTCGTCGCGGTTCCCGTCCGATTCAGTGGCCTCCGCGGGGACGGCGCCGCCGTCGGCCGGGACAGGGTCGTCGGCGTCACCGCTGACAGGTGTGCGGTCGAGTTCTGCGTTGATCATGGCGAAGGCCTGCTCGAAGGCCGCGTCGTAGTCGTAGACGTCCTCGACGACGTATCGCTCCGTCTCGGCACCCAGCAGATTGCGGTAGTCCTGTTCCAGTTTCTCGGCCAGGCGCCGGGAGTAGTCGACGTTGGCCTGGCTGCCGACCGCCCCCTCGAGGAGCACGACCCGGTCGACGTCCATCTGCTCGCGCACCAGGGGCGCGATCAGCCGGTCGTAGTCGAACCCGACCGGGACGATGTGCGTCTGCATATGCTATACTCCGTGGGACAGTTTATTAATCCCCTCAAGTAGCATATGGCTCAATTGCACATCGTTCGTGTTTGCGCCTGCCCCGTCACGATGTGTTGAATACACTTTGAATCTGTATAGTTCGGGGAGATTTTGAAGAGGTATATGACGACCCAAGTATGCTCCACGATAGTTCTCTAAGCCCGTCTGTGTTTCAGAATATCAGGTCTTTGAAAGATCCACGGAGTTTCCCAGTGACTTAGGAAATATCCTAAACTCAACAAATGAGCACGCAAACGAATTCTTGAGTACGTCGGCGTCGACAGATAGGTCACTTCCTGATGCGTCGGTGAGAGAAGCGATATTGGCCCTAATGCGAAGGCAGGGACGGTATGGACGTAGGGCATCGCGTTGTAGGTCGTTCCGCCCCCATCTCCGTCCGTGAAATCACCAATGGAGATAGTTCCTACAAGGCCCCATTTTTGTCCCTGAGTGGACCCCATTCTTCATCCGAGCCTCTTCTTGAGTTGGGTATGCGTTACATTCAATCACACGGTCGAAGGCCGAACTATCGGGAATTTGTGCGAAAAAGAAGTGCATGGCTATTTCCGGCCCTTCTGCCACGACTTCTCAAGCGGCAGTGTTTAGTTAAAACTGAATGTAATACGCGCATCGCCCCGTGAACCTGCCGGCTCCTGGTGGACTGAAAGGGCGAGGGGCGCTTCGGGAACCCTGGCGATGCAAGCACTGCAGACCGCGGAGTCGCCCGAAAATCTGCGATTTTCGGGATCACGAGAGAGCTTGCTCTCTCGGACGACGGTCGAAGCGCGCAGCGAGCCGCGGGACCGAAGCGTCCCGAGGGCTTTCGTCGATGTACTCATCATGAACCGTCCAGTTTGAACGCTAACTAAACATCGCCTCTCAAGCGACCCCACAATCTATAAAACTACGGTTGCTACAATTGGATGTAATGCCCTCCGACAAAGACACCAAATCAGCTGAAGACCTTGCAGAATCTACCGGTGCTGATTCTGTAGTCATCTCTAAGGAATACAAGGCGGCGGCGGAACTCGCCGGACTTAGCGAAGAATCTGAGGATTAGGGGTTTTAATGTCGGGCCAAGGCTCAACAAATACAATTGAGCAACTACTTGGTACTCAGACGGGCGGCCCAAATCAGTCAATTTCTCAAGACGTAATCAACCGCATTCGCGTTTCCGCCAACATTGTACGACAAAATTTTGATCAATTAGAAGAGTACGTAGATGGTAAATTAGACCAAGACGCGTTGTTCATCGTATATACTCCAAGTGGGGGAGAAGCAGCTTCGTACCTATATCGGCATACCCACAATTATCTCTCAGCCCTCTATTCATTCAATGAGCAAGTTCGGGACAAAGTGATGACATAGCCTCATCACACTCAATAAGCAAGCAGGATATTATCTCAGGCCAATCGCTCTATTCCGAAAAACTCGCTTTCATCCGGGGGCTCCGTCACGACGTTCAGCACGGAGAATATGGAAGCCTCAAGTTGAATTGTCGGCATACGGCGGGCGATTTTAAAATATACTGTGTTGAGTTCAATCAACAAGCCTTCCATAGCGGTGCAGTACGCCATCCCCCTGATTACCTACGGCATACAAGCCAACATGACCGAAAACACCCAATTCCCTATATCGCTGATTTCCATACGAAACATTTCAACGACTTTGTAGATGATTCTGTTGATTGGTTACAAGGGAACCCATAGCTAGACTCATCCATGTCTGTTCTGTCGTACCTCTTAGGAGTAGTAGATTTACTTCCTCATCCAGGCGATCGTAGTGAGCCTCAAGAACATCCCGCGAGACGTTCATCCGGTTTGAAACCATATCTACGGGTACATCTTCAGTGAGGTGATGGGTGATAGCCCCTCTTCTCCACGCATCGGGACTCCGCGAAGAGGGACAGGTAGTTGGAGCATAGTCATCCCCTCCAAGAGCTTGGCAGTCATCCATGTCCCGACCGTGGGGGGCCATTGACCACCTTTGAGTTGGCAAGGGTGAGTCCACCAATAGAAGGTTTCGCGAATAGATGACCGACAGGTCACGCAACGCCTCAGAGACGTCGCTCGAGGACGACGCCGTCGCCGCCCTCGAAGTGGCCGGGCACCCGCTTCACCGGCTCGAATCCGCGGTCGCGGTAGAAGGCACGGACGGCGTCGTCGGTCGCCCGCGCGGTCAGTCGAACCCGCTCGAACGCCGCTTCGTCGAGCGACGCGATCAGCGCGTCGATGAGCGCGGACCCGACGCCCTCCCCCTGGCGGTCGGGCCGGACCGCGAGTTCGGGGACGTAGGCCACGGGGTGGCCGGCCGTCAGGGCGACGACGTAGCCAACGGGTTCGCCGTCGTCGGCGACGAAGAGTCGGGGTCCCCCGTCTCCCGTCGCGAGGTCGAGCAGGTCCGGCCAGGGCTCGGCCAGCGCTGCGGTCTGGATCCGTCGAATCGCGGGCAGGTCGTCGGCGGTGCCGGGACGGATCCGAACCATGCGCTCAGACCGGCACGAGGCCGACGGCGGCGGCAAGCAGCCCGCCGACCACGGCGGCGCCGAGCGTCGCCAGGAAGTTCACGCCCTGGTTGCCGACGAACCGCCCCTCGATCGTCGCTCCGAGGAGGCTGTCGACGGTCATGCCGACGACGCCGGCGAGCGTGACGAGTGCGGCGCCTGGCGGCCCGACGGCGGTGAACGTGCCGAAGGCGATGGCGGCGACGATTCCGGCGCCGACCAGGCCGGCGAGGACGCCCTGCCAGGTGACGCCGCCGTCGGTTCCCGGTTCGACGATCTCCAGCGTCGTGACGAGCCGCGGTCGGTCGTAGAGGCCGCCGATCTCGCTGGAGAGCGTGTCGGCCAGCGCCGCCGCGACCGCGCCGGCGAAGGCGAAGAAGAACAGCTGGCGGGGGAGCCCCAGGTCCGCACTGGCCGCGGCGGCGAGGACGGCCACGAGGGCGACCAGCGAGTTGGCGAGGACGTTGCCCGAGCCCCGGGCACCCTCGTTCTCCTCGGCGATGCCGCGGGCGAGTTTCTCCTCGTAGCGGAACTTCGAGGAGAGGCCGCCGATGCCGAAGAAGGCGATCAGCATGGCGAACCAGCCGTAGTCCCCGAGGACGATGGTCAGCAGACCGAGGAGGACCCCGGTCAGCATGCCGGGCAGCGAGGCCGTCTCCAGCGCGTAGGAGAGGTACCCGAGGACGACGGTGATCCCGAGCGCGATCAGGATCTGGGTGGTGCCGACGGTCGGTGGGCCGGGGGATCCGAGGATGCTCGCGAACAGCCAGAGGAGCAGGGAGACGGCGACCATCACGAGCGGGTCGTCCTGCTGGAAGAGCACCTCGCGCAGGAGCGCCGCGAACAGGGCGCCGGCGGCCGCGAGGAAGGCGAACGTCGGCAGGTGGACGACCCCCTCCAGCAGCCAGGTCGTCGCGACCTGCGCGCCGAGGCCAGCGAGGAAGCCCGCCGAGACGAAGCCCGCGGTGGCCACTGCCGGATCCGGGCGGTACGATCGCACGACCTGCCCGCCGAGGTTGCCGACGGCGAGGAGAAACACGGTCCCGACGTAGACGGCGTCGGGCATGCCGAACTCCAGGCTGAGGATGGCGAGTCCGGCGGCTCCGAGGGAGAACCCGGCGAGGCCGTACAGCGAGCCGTGCCGGCGGTCGCCGGGCCGGGCGAACAGCTCGAACAGCGGCCCCTCGGAGATGACGGTGAGCGCCAGGAGGGCCACGAGGAGGAACGGACCGGCGGCGGCGACCGTCGCCAGCGCGGGGTCCTCGAGTACCCCCGCGAGCGGGACGGCGAATGCGAGCGTCCCGACGAGGGCGAAGGCCGCTGCACGCCGGACTGTTGAGGTCACGACCGGGCGTATTCCCGAGCCCCACTTACTTGTTCCGGGTCGCCCCCTGCTGGGCACAGCGGGCGTCGCGGCCCGTTCGCGGTCCATTCCGTCCCCGTGGAACGGGAGCTTTAGGGCCGCCCCCGACGACGGACCGGCGTGGGTCTCTACGACACCTATCTGGCAACCCGGATCCGACTGAGTGACGCCGAACTGCCCGAGCGGGTGGCCGTCGTCATCACCGAGCGGGACCTGCTGGAGTCGGGTGCCTACGAGACGCTCTCGGCGTTCCTCGGGTGGGCGTTCGAGTTCGGTGCCGAGCGCGTCCTGGTGTACGTCAGCGTGCTCGACGAGGACGTGGTGCCGACGCTCCGGCGCGAACTGGAGTCGGTGGACGCGCCACGGCCCGTCGCCGTTCGGTCCGAAACCTCCGACGAGCCGGCCGAGGCCCCCATTCAGGTGAGCATCGGCCTGGGCGGCAAGGCGGAGTTCGCCGGCGCCGTCCGAGACATCGCGGCGGCTGTCGACGCTGGCGACCTCGACCCGGACGAGATCACCGCGGCCGACGTGGAGGAGCGCCTGATCTTCTCCGCGGACCCGGACCTCGTCATCAAGACCGGGGCCGAACGCCTCTCCGACTTCGGTATCTGGCAGTCCGTTTACTCGGAATTGTACTTCACCGACGTCAACTGGCGAAACGTTCGCCGGCGGGACTACCTCCGGGCGTTACGGGACTACCAGGAGCGCCAGCGGCGGTTCGGTCGGTAACGTCTGGTCGGCCGAGCCGCTCGCGCGTCAGTCGGCGGCCGGTTCGACCTCCGGCTCGCCGTCGGCCGGCTCGAGGCCGTCGACGGCGGCCGCGTCGGCGTTCGGGAGCCGATCGCGAAACCGCCTGAGGATCGACCGGGCTTCGGCCAGCTCTGCCTCGCCGAGCGCGCCGACGAGCGCGAGCGCGCGCTCGGCCCGGGTGCGCCGCCAGGACTCCTGTCTGTTGCCGTAGGTCCGCAGGCCGCGCAGGAAGTCGATCTTGCGGAACTCCGGCCAGTAGGGCGCACAGAAGAAGACAGCGGCCTCGTTGCCGTTGGCCTGCCAGGGGAGGAAGTTCGACGTGCGCTCGTCGCCGCCCGTCCGGACGATGAGGTCGACGTCGCGCGTCGGCCCGTCGTAGAGGGCACCCTCGACGGTCTCGACGTCGACGTCGGCGGGGTCCAGGTCGCCCGCGGCGACGTCGCGAGCGATCCCGCGGGCGGCCGTCAGGAGTTCCGCGCGGCCGCCGTAGGCGAGTGCGACGTTGAGGTGCAGGGAGTCGTAGCCCCGCGTCCGCCGATCGGCGTAGTCGATGGCGTCCCGGACGCGTTCCGGGAGCTGGTCGAGTTCGCCGATGGCCCGGATGCGGACCTCGGCCTCGTGGACGCGGTCGGCGTCGGCGAACTCCCGGAACTTCTCGACGACGAGGTCGAAGATGTGCTCGCGCTCGGCGGGCGGCCGGTCGAAGTTCTCCGTCGAGAAGGCATACAGCGTCAGTTCGTCGATGCCGAGGTCGTCACACCAGCGGAGGACCGCTTCCGTCGTCTCGGCGCCGGCCCGGTGGCCGTCGCGGGCGTCGCCACCGCGCTCGTCGGCGTAGCGGCGGTTCCCGTCCTGGATCACGGCCACGTGGCTCGGCGTCTCGGACAGTTCCCGTCGGAGCAGGTGCTCGTAGGCGCGATCCAGCGGGCGGCGCAGCCGACGCAACATCGTTCTGTTTCTCTCTGCCGGCCGAAAAGAGTCTTGTGTTCGACCGTCCACTCGATCGCGGGTAGACGGCAGCTACGTGCCGTCAGGAGCATCCTACGGGCGACATTTCGGTCTCCCGACCGGCCGGCGCGTGCCACACCACGATCGTGAGGCGTATAGGCCGGCCCCGAGAAGGAACGCGCATGGCCGATCCGATCGACGCTGACCTCCGGCGGCGGACCTGGGAACTCCTCCAGCCCGGCGAGATCGACCTCGACGGGCTGGTCGTCCACACCGAGTTCGACGGCAGCCAGGAGACCCGGATGCACCAGGCGACCGTCGCGGTCGGCGACGCGATCGCCGCCCACGCGGGCCACGACCCCGCAGACACCTTCGTCTACTCGGGAACGGACGATCCGGAGTTCGCCTCGAACCAGCACCAGGGCCGGGCGCTCGCCGACGAGTCCTTCGTCTGGGAGTGCCAGCAACTCCTCCGCGAGGGCTCGTTCGACCTCGTCTTCTACTTCGAGCGGACCGAGGACCTCGACGGACTCGCCGCCACTCTCCGCGAGCAGGGCTACGTCGTCACGACCGTTCCAGGGGACCAGGACGCGCCGGAAGCCGACGCGGCGTGACCGGCTGTTCTTCTACTGGCTTGCCCCGGCACTCGCTCGCCGGGCGGGCGGTGGGCTTTTCCTACCGCGGTGCCGATTCCGTGGCGACAGCGTGCAATGATTCCCCTCCTCCACGACTTCACGGACGAGACGGTCCTGGTCTTCGGTGGCGGCCCCGTCGGTGCCAGGAAGGCTCGCCGGTTCGCTACCGAGGCACGCGTCGTGGTGGTGAGTCCCGACTTCGCGGCCACGGACTTCGGCGACGCGGCGCTGATCCGTGCCCGGCCCGCCCCGGATGCGGTCGCGGACTGGCTCTCGCGGGTCGACCCCGCGCTGGTGGTCGCGGCGACGGACGATTCGGACCTCAACGAGGCCGTCGAGACGGCTGCCCGTGACCAGGGCCGCCTGGTCAACCGCGCAGACGCGGCCGGCGAACGGCCCGCCGGGAGCGTGGTTCTCCCGGCGATCGCCAGGGACGGGCCCGTCGTGGTCGGGGTGGGGACCGGCGGACGGAGTCCGGCGCTGAGCGCCCACCTCCGGGATCGGATCCAGCAGGAAGTCGACGGGGCTGGCGAGATGGCGCGGCTGACGGCCGCCCTCCGCACGGAGCTGGCCGACCGAGAGCTGCCAGCCGACCGCCGGCGGGCGGCGCTCCGGGCCGTTCTCGCGAACCGGGACGTTTGGACAGCTTTAGATAGTGGCGGGTCCAACGCACGCCAACTTGCGGAGAACGTGATCGACAACGTGACGGGTGATTCCACGTGACGACGGGCGCAGGCGTGATCGCGGGCATCAGCGTGTCTCACAGCGACGCCAGTCTCGACGCGCTCGAAGCCGCGGACGTCGAGAGCCAGCGCGCCGCGACGGCGGCGCTGCTCGACGATCCGGCTGTCTCCGAGGCGATGGTCCTCCAGACGTGCAACCGGGTCGAGGGGTACGTCGTCACCGACGACCCCGCGGCCGGCCACGTCGCGCTGGACTCGCTGATGGGGGACGTCGACCCCGGCGTCGTCCGGGAGATGGGTCACGAGGAGAGCCTCCGCCACCTCCTCCGGGTGGCCGCGGGCCTGGAGTCGCTCGTGCTCGGGGAAGACCAGATCCTCGGCCAGGTCCGCGACGCCGTGGACGACGCCCGGAGCGTGGGAGGCATCGGGCCGGTCCTCGACGACGGGGTCACCAAGGCGCTTCACGTCGGCGAGCGCGCTCGGACGGAGACGGCCATCAACGAGGGCGCCGTCTCGCTTGCCAGCGCGGCCGTCCGCCTGGCCGGGGCCGAGTGCTCGCTCGCCGACGCGACGGCGCTCGTCGTCGGCGCCGGCGAGATGGGGCGCCTCGCCGCCGAGTCCTTCGCCACCACCGTCGACGAACTGCTGATCGCCAATCGGACCGTCCCGCACGCGGCGCACGTCGCCGACACCGTGGACGTGCCGGCGAGTGCCGTGGGTCTGGACGCCCTCCCCGCCGCGACCGCCGAAGCGGACGTCGTCGTCTCGGCGACCGGGAGCACAGAGCCGGTCTTCGACCGGGCAACGCTGACCGAGGCCGGCGAGACCGTCGTCGTCGACATCGGTCAGCCCCGCGACGTCCCGCCGGCCGCCGACGACGTGTCCGACGTGACGGTCTGGGACCTCGACGCGCTGGAGGCCCACACCGACGAGACCCGCCGCCAGCGCGCGGCGGCCGCCCGCGAGGTCGAGGCCATGGTCGACGAGGCCTTCGAGAACCTCCTGACCCAGTACAAGCGAAAGCGGGCCGACCGCGTCATCTCGGCGATGTACGAGAGCGCAGAGCGGATCAAGGCCGACGAGGTCGAGACGGCGCTGGCGAAACTCGACCTGGATCCCGAGGGCGAGGCGGTCGTCGAGGCCATGGCGGACGCCATCGTCTCGCAACTCCTGGCTGCGCCCACCAGCAGTCTCCGGGACGCGGCCGCGGCAGACGACTGGACGACCATCCACACCGCTCTCCAGCTGTTCGACCCGTCCGAACTCGCCGTCGACGACGCCGTCCCCGCCGAGTTCCCGGACGACACCGAGGCCATTCCCGAGCACGTCCGCGAGGACCTCCCCGCGACCGTTCTCGAACAGCTCGACGACTGACCCTCCTCGGGCTGAGATTTCACCCGGCACCAGCCATGCGGCTCCCGGGATATGATACTGTGTAAATATAACAGTGAATTTTTGGTACTGAGAAGTAGACAGAAAACGTATGAATTCACTCGAGGGGCTCACTCGCTGACAATCGGTGCCTCCATCGTCGGTGAGATGCGCCCCGTTCGAGGACGATGGATACCCTCGGCGTTGCGAGCGTTTGGACTCTTGGGCCCGACAGGCTGTGCATTTGACCGTACAGTCGTATAATAGGCGAACTTCCGATTGAATGGCGGAGGAAATCGGCTCAGAACTCGACTTGGCAGCCAATGCTCTTTCACCGCGATAAACTCGGGGGCCTCACTGATGCCGGTCGACTCTGTTCGTTCTGGGCCTTGCTGAATCGATTCGGGACGAATTATAAGATTCACAGTATAGATATAGATATGGTATTATTGGTCCGATTGCTGAATTCTGGGGGCTTCCGGGTCGCCGGTTCAGTCTTCGGTCCAGTACATGAGCGCCTCTCGCGGGGCGTCACAGTTCGGGCAGGCCGCCGGCAACTGGTCCTCGATCGGGGCCATCTCGCCACAGGTCGAGCAGCGCCAGACCAGCTCCGCCTCGCCGAACGCGTGGCCGGAGCGGGCGTGTTCGACGCTGAGCGACTCGACGCCCCCGCGGGCCGACAGGAAGATCCCTTGCTCTTCGATTCCTCTGACGACGCCCACTTCGTGCCCGTCCTCGGTAAACAGTGGGTCTCCGGGGACGACGTCGATGGCCTCGTCGGCCACGGGTCGCTGATCGGTCTCGCCTCGTCCACTCATACCTCCTGCTGCGGCGCGAACTCGGTTAACCCTTGGCCTTTCGCGAGTGTGCGGCGACCGGGTGGGTCGAACCTGCCCAACAGTTGGGTCGCGCCCGAGCGGCGCGTTCTGCCGAATCGGGGGTTGGCGACTATCGGGGCGAGCAGGGACTTCCAGTCGGACAGTCCTCGGAACGATGGCCTGCCGGTCCGTTACGTAGTTGGCGCGCCAACTCGCGGCCATGGATCGGGTCCCGACGTGACCATTTTCGACGAGGGGGTGCGCAGACCTCCCGATCGCCGAGCGCCGATGATACGATGGCTGTCCCTGCTCCGCAGGGTGGGCTGCGAGGACGCAGATTCACCCCGACGACGATAATGGACGGTTTGTCAGCCGGACCTGCGAGTAACGTCACCGAACCCGTTACACGCATACATCTGTAACGTCTGACGGCCGAACGTCCCCCGGTTCACCAAATGGTTGCTTACTCACATGGAGCTCGGCCGTCTGGACGGCCGCGAGGCGAGCGGACGTCCGTCCCGTTTGGAGCCGGCACCAGCCGTCGGCTCCCTCGTCGTCGATGATCGCTGTCTTTCGCGAACCTCGGCGTTTCGCGGGGGTAGCGACGACGAGATGGGTGGCGGCAGCAGATACCTGTTCGGGGCCGGCCGGGGGAAGTGCCGGTGAGACCGTACCGGGACACAGCCCCGTGTCCGGGTCGCGGGGCACCGGACCGTCAGTGGTTCACGGCCGGTGCACGAACCGAACTCTCCGAGAAATCCCGACTAAACCGCACGACGAGAGTAGGGTACACTTTCTCTCACTCATCTCGTGGTGCTTAAACGCCGGGCATGGATATCCAGGGTATACTATTGGGGACCCCGCCGCTCCATTGGCGCATGGGTACCATCGTGGACGTGATCGTTCCGCCGGACCAGTTCGCGCTGGGGGACACGTTCGGCCGACTTCCCGACGCCACCGTCGAGTCGATCTGCGTCGTCGCCCACGAATCAGGAGAGGTCATGCCGCTGGTGTGGGGGGCGGCCGACGACCCGGAGGAACTCGACGCGAGACTCCGGGCGGACGCGTCGACGGTGGACGTGAACCGCCTCGCCACCGACGAGGGACGGTCTCTCTACGAAATCTCCTGGTCGGCGGCAGTTCTGGAGGTCTTCGACGTCTTCGTCCAGACCAACGGGACGCTGCTCAGGGCCGCCGGGCGCGAGAACCGCTGGGAGCTTCGCGTCCTGTTTCCCGACCAGGAATCCGTCTCGCGCACCTACGAGGCCTGGCGCGAGCACGGCGTCGATCCGTCGATTCGCCGGGTCAACGGGGTCGAAGACGTCGTGACCCACGGCGGGATGGACCTCTCGCAGGACCAGCACGAGGCGCTCGTCACGGCCTTCGAACACGACTACTACTGCGTCCCGCGCGGCGTCACCCTCGACGGCCTGGCGGACGAAATCGGCGTCTCTCACCAGGCCCTCTCCGAGCGACTCCGCCGTGGCCACCGGAACCTCGTCCGGACGACGCTCTGTGACTCGCCCAATCCGATCAACCGCAAACCGTGACGCCGGGCTCGTCTTGCCTCCGCAGCTACCCCGATTCCCGGATGGAGTCGACCTCTTGATCACGGCGCGGAACGTCGCCTTTCTCAGGAGTCCCGTTCGAGTAGCCTGGTACCCTCTCCCGCGGTGTCGTCCCCCGAGGCTGCGGTTCCAACGGCGCTCTCGATGGCCTGCAGTCGCCGTTCGATCTGTCTGTCGAGGTCGTCGACGTGCCGTTCCAGGCGCTGCACAGACCGGCGCTGCTCCACCTCGGTGCGGCGAAGCGCGTGGCAGTGCTGCAGGTGGGTCTCCAACTGATCGTATTCCACCGGCTGGTGGCACCCTGGACACGTGGGCATGCCTCACGATGCGCGATACACGCACTTACCTGTTTGCCTCCGGTCGCGGTCGGGTCGGAGAGGCCTGCTGACTCTGGCGGAAGCCTTTTTCGCGCGCTGGCGTACGCTCCGTGTATGGATCTCCCGATCGCCATGATCGGCGTCGGCGGCCTCGGCTACCTCCAGGCGAAGACCTTCGACCGGATCGACGGTGTCCGAATCGTCGCTGCGGCGGACGTGTCACAGGAGGCCCGACGGGTCTTCGAGGAGACCTTCGGGGCGCCTGCCTACGAGCACTACCGCCAGTTGTTCCACGAGCACTTGGGAGACCTGGCCGCGGTCGCCATCGTCACCCCACACACGCTCCACTACGAGCAGGCCCTGGCCGCCATCGAGCAGGGGCTACACGTCCTGATCGAGAAGCCGATGGTGACCGACGTGGCCGACGCCGTCGACCTCGTCGACTCCGCCGCAACGAAGGACGTGATTCTCCAGGTCGGCTACCAGCGCCACTTCCACCCGGCCTTCCGGGAGATTCGCCGGGTGATCACCGACGGCCGAATCGGCGCCCTCCACACCGCCAACGCCTACCTCGGGCAGAACTGGATCGACCTGCACGGCGACGCGTGGCGGACCGATCCGTCGCTGTCGGGCGGCGGACAGCTCTACGACACCGGCTCGCACCTCCTGGATGCGCTGCTCTGGACGACCGACGCCGAGCCGTCGTCGGTCACGGCCTGCGTCGAGTTCGCGGAGCCGAAGATCGACGTCAACAGCGCCATCTCGATGGAACTCGAGGGCCCGGACAGATCGATGGTCGCGAGCGTCGGCCTCACGGGCGACGGAATCGAGGTCGACCCCCACGAGGGGTACGTCTACTGGGGAGCGGCGGGGG
>Ga0207720_100105_pt1 | contig 86791 bp, 92 predicted proteins | sample A23P2SouthBayCA_2_FD_187751 | JGI IMG/M metagenome (GOLD analysis project Ga0207720, IMG submission 187751) | Aerobic enrichment media microbial communities from Eden Landing Ponds, California, USA - A23 E3 (2) (SPAdes) | ecosystem: Environmental > Aquatic > Marine > Unclassified | place... | reverse complement strand
GGGGCGTGGCGGTGGCGGTGGCGGTGCGGGGCGGTGGCCGGGAGCGCGTGCCGGCGCGAATGCGCCGTTCGCGCGACTCGGGGAAAGGCTGGTCGGCCACGAGCATTTGTGCCGGAGGCGGTGCTACGAGCATCCGCGCCGCAGGCGCGGTTCACCGGACGCGCGGGAGCGGAGCGACCGAGACGTCCGGCGGTTTTTCCCCATGTTTTTGCAAGCGGGGGTTCCCGCAGGTCGCGAAGCGACCAAGGAAACCCCCCGCATTAAAAAGTGGCTAGTCGTCAGCGATAACCCGGTCGGAGTCGTCGGAGACGAGTCGGTCCATCGCGTCGACCATCGCTTCGACGGAGGCGCGGGTGATGTCCGAGTCGCTTGCGGAGACGGTCACGGTCTGGTCGCCGCGGGACATCTCGACTTCGACGGTGACGACGGCGTCGGTGCCACCGGTGATGGCGTCGACGTGATACGAATCGAGGCGGGTGTCGAACGAGTGACTCAGGGCGGCCTGGACGGCGTTGATCGCGGCGTCGACAGGTCCGGACCCGATCTCGGCTTCGGTGCGTTCCTCGCCGTCGACGACGAGGGTCACCGTGGCGGTGGGGGTGGCGCCGCCGGCGACGGTGGTGAGTTCGGTGATCTCGACGCAGCGGTCGCGTTCACGCCCCGTCACTTCTTCGGCGATGGTGAGCAGATCGGCGTCGGTGACGCGCTTGCCGCGGTCGCCGATCTCCTTGACGCGACTGACGACCTCGGTCAGGTCGTCGTCGCTGACCTCGACGTCGTGTTCGGCCAGGGCGGCCTCGACGCCGGCGCGGCCGGCGTGTTTGCCGAGCGCGAGGCGCCGCGAGCGGCCCACCTTCTCGGGCGGGTAGGGCTCGTACATCGCCTCGTCTTTGAGCGTGCCGTCGGTGTGGATGCCCGACTCGTGGGTGAAGGCGTTCTGGCCGACGACGGCCTTGTTCGGGGGGAGCTGGATGCCCGTCGTGTTGGCGACGAGATCCGCGAGGTCGTAGATCTGGGTGAGGTCCAGCGTCTCGACGCCGTAGCCGTGGTCGAGCGCGATGGCGACCTCCTCGATGGCGACGTTGCCGGCGCGCTCGCCGATGCCGTTGATGGTCCCGTGGACCACGTCGGCGCCGGCCGCGACGGCGGTGAGGGCGTTCATCACCGCGAGCCCGAGGTCGTCGTGGGTGTGGGCGCTGACGGGGCCGAGCTGCGAGAGCCGCGAGACGGCCTCGACGGCGTTGTCGGGCGTGGCGTGGCCGACGGTGTCGGCCCAGCAGATCCGGTCGGCGCCGGCTTCGAGCGCGCCGCCGAGGAGTTCTTCGAGGTAGTTCAGGTCCGCCCGCGAGCCGTCCTCGCCGATGACCTCGACCCAGAGGCCGTGGTCTTTCGCGTACTCGACGAGTTCCTGGGTGTTGTGGACGTTCGCGGCGCGGCTGGTGTCGACTTTCTCCTCGACGTGGCGGTCGCTGGCGGGGACGACGAGGTTGATCCCGTCGACGTCGCACTCCAGCGCGAGGTCGATGTCGCGCTGGATCCCACGGCAGAAGCTCGTGACCGTCGCGTCCAGGTCGAGTTCGGCGACCCGGGAGATAGTCTCGCGCTCGCCGGGGCCGGTACAGGCGCTGCCGGCCTCGATGTACGCGATATCGGCGCGGTCCAGGGCTCGGGCGATGCGCGCTTTCTGGTCGGGCGTGAGCGACACACCCGGCGCTTGCTCGCCGTCGCGCAGGGTCGTATCGAGAAACTGTACGTCGCCGACGTCTGAGAGGTGAGTCGTCTCGGGATGGTCGCCGAATAGCGTGGTCCCTTCGCGCTCACCGGAGCCGTCACACATGACGGAGAATTTCTCGGCCAGCCGCCGTGAGGCGACTTCCTCTATCCTCCGTGTCGGTATGGTCCGACATCGTGAGCGTGACTCAGGACAGCCTCGGCATTAAACTGTTGGGTTTCGGCGCGTCCGGGCCCGGACGGGAATCTACCGCTCGCGTCCGGACGCGCCGGAATCGTCCTCGACCACGCGGACCCGGTCACCGACGTCGACGCCGTCGGCGGCGCCGCCGGCCATCTCGACGACGGTGTCTCCGGGGGCGGACCCGGTCCCGCGCCAGGGTGCGAGCGTCCGGGTCTGGACCACCTCGCCGTCCCGAATCCAGAGCACGTCCAGCGGCGTGCGGACGAACAGCATGTGGATCGACCGCCGGTTCGCGCCGGCGGTGAGTCGCGAGAGAGGGGCGGGCACTCGCTCGTGGAGGCGTTCGAGCGGCCCGGGTTCGAACCGGAAGACGAGCGCGTAGTCGTCGGGCACCGACGAGCGCCCCATCAGTCCCTTCGTCTTCGCGACCAGGGAGTCGGCCGTCTCCACGTCGGTCGCGAGCACGCGCTGGGACCCATCGGCCGACTCGTGGACGAGGCGCATACCTCGCCTCGGGTACCGGCGCGACAAAGCGTTTGCGTCGGCCGGGCCGCCGACGTGGAGACGGCCGACGTGCAGACGGTCGCCGACGTGGAGACAGCCGACGACGGCGGATAGCTGTCAGTCGTCGCCGCTCGTCGAGACGGGATCGGTCGCCTCGCGGCGGTCGGTCGCGGCCGCGACAGCGGCGGAACCGTCGACGCCCGCTGTCTCGTCGGGCAGGCGGAACTCGCCGAGGGCAACCTGGAGCGTCGCGGCGCGCTCGGCGAGCGTCCCGACGTCCTCGGAGACCGCGGAGACGCTCGCGGTCTGTTGCTGGGCGGCGGCGGCCGCGGTCTCGGCTTCGGCCGCGGTCTCCTCGCCGATCCCGGCCACCTCGTCGACCGACGCGACGACGTCCTGTGTGGTCTCGGCCTGGGTGTCGGTCGCGTCGCTTATCTCCCGCACGCTCGCGTGGAGGTCGTCGACGACGCCGACGATGTCCTCGAAGTCGGCCAGCGCCGCCTCGATCGTGTCGATGCTGTCGCCGACCTGCGTGTCCATCTCGCGGACCGTCGCGGCGGTCCGCTCGGACTCGGTCTGGACGTCGGCGATCAGCTCCCGGACCTCCTCGGCGGAGGCGCGGGTCTCCTCGGCGAGACGCTTGACCTCGTCGGCGACGACGGCGAATCCGTCGCCGGCCTCGCCGGCGCGGGCGGCCTCGATCGAGGCGTTCAGCGCGAGCATATTGGTTTCCTCGGCGATCTCGTCGATGAACGCCACGATCTCGTCGATCTCCTCGATGCGGTCGGCCAACCCCTCGACCGCGACGGCCGTCTCGCCGATCCGGTCGTCGAGCGCGCTGAGTGCCTCGCCGGCGTCGACCGCCGCCTCCCGGCCGGACCGGCCGCGCTCGGCCGCGGTCTCGGCGGTTTCGGCGACCGTGTCGGCCGAGGCGGCGATCTGCTCTACGGTCGCGGAGAGGTCGTTCACCTCGCCGGCGACGGTCTGGAGGCGCTCGGTCTGCCGGGCGGCGCCGTCGGAGATCTCCTGAACCGAGGCGGCGACCTCGTCGCTCGCGCGGTCGATCTCGTCGACGTTCGCCGAGACGTCGGCGCTGGCAGTCGCGACCTCGTCGGCGAAGGCGTCGACCTCGCCGACCGTGTTCCCGAGCGTGCGGACGAGGTCGTTGTAGTTCTCGCAGACCTCGCGATAGCGGTCGACGTCCGCGCCGTCCGCGTCCGACTCGTCGACCACGGCGTCGACGTCGATAGTTGCGGTCAGGTCGCCGTCACGGGCTCGACCGGCCGCGTCGGCGAAGGCGTCGACGAGTCGCTCAAGTCGCTCCGAACGGCGCTCCAGATCGGCGGTCGTCGACTCCAGTTCCGTGGTGTACGACCGGAGACTGTCGGCCATCCGCGACAGCGACTCGCCGAACTCGCCGGGGACGTCCTCGTCGAGGACGTCGGCGTCGAACCGCTGGCGCGCCAGCGCGTCAGCCTGTGCCGAGACGGTGTCGAGGTAGTCCACCATCGCCGCGAACGATCGGGAGAGGCCGCCCACCTCGTCGGCCTGGTCCGGCGGATCGACCGCGACGTCCGTCTCACCACTCGCGATCTCCCTGGCCGTCGCTTCGAGTCGGGAGACGGGAGCGACCAGATCACGGCGCGTGACGAGCACGGTGTTGGCGAACGCGACCGCGGCCGTCGCGAACAGGCCAGCGACGAGCACCAGTCGGAGGGATCCGGTCGCAACGAATGGGACCACCGTCTGCCCGATCGATATCAGAAACTGAATCGAGACGGCCACGAGTATCTTCCGCTCGATCGACCGGTCGACGCCGAGTGTACGCATCGACCTCCAGAGGAGGGCTTCGTAGCGGTCCAGGATCGCCATCGGTAGATTCGAATTGGACCGGCACACCGAGTAAAAGGGATGCGTGATTTTCAGAAAATGGGAACTGAAGCGAGTCGTCCGCGCTCGGCGACCGGCGGGCAGTCGTCGCCGAGTCTCGGGGGCGTTCCCGTCGGACGCGACGGCAAGCCCTTTTGCCGGCGGTCCGTAACGGACGGGCATGGCCGACGACGACGAGTGGCGCTTTTCCGTCGACGAGGTGGGCCCCGACGACGAGGAGGAAACGGCGTCAGTGGGGGCCGACGGGGACACCGAGACGGACGCCGAAGAGAGCGACGCGTGGGGGATGACAGTCGGCGAGGACGACGACGGCCCGACGGTCACGGTGGGCGGCCCCGAACGGGCCGCCGAGGAACTGAACGAAGAGGACGGGAACGTGGCCGGGAGCCTGGCGCCGGAGACGCCGGTCGAGCGCGGCACGCCGGAGTTCGAGAACGCCCTCTTCGTCGCGGTCGGCGCGCTCGTGACGATCGTCGTCTTCGTCAGTCTCATCCAGGACGACCCCGTCGTACTCGGGGGCATCGCGGCCTCCGCTGCCGTCGCGATGGCCGCCCTCTACGTGTTTTTCACGCGCGTTTGACCGGCAGGCGGACGGCGGGTTGACGTCTCGGGGACGCCGGGTGACCGCCCAATCGGACTCGGCCGAGCAGAAGTGTTTTCGGTCAGGCGACCGAATGATACATATGGTATCGTGGATCGGCTGGATCGGCGACAATCTGCCGCTGTTTCTGACACTGGCCGGCACGGCGCTGATCGTGGCGGAAGCGTTCGCTCCCGGCGCGCACTTCGTCGTCCTCGGTGTCGCGCTGCTGGTTGCCGGACTGGTCGGACTCGCCCTCCCGTCGGGTCTCGGCATCCTCGCGCCGCTTTTCCTCGCCGCTCTGGTGCTGGGTGCCGGCGCGATCACGTTCTACGTCTACCGGCAGTTCGACTTCTACGGCGGGAAAGGCGGCGAGCAGACCAGCGACTCCGACTCGCTGCGCGGCGCGACCGCTCGCGTCACCGAACGGGTCACCCCCACCGGCGGCGAAGTCAAGATCGAAGACGGCGGGTTCAACCCCTACTACCGCGCCAAGAGCGTCGACGGCGAGATCGCCGAGGGGAGCGAAGTTATCGTCGTCGACCCCGGCGGCGGGAACGTCGTCACCGTCGAGTCGATCGCCGACGAGATCGACGAGATCGACCGCCAGCTCGCCCGCGGCCGTGACCGCCAGCGCGACGGCGACGACGGTGGAGACGCGAGCGAGGGCGACGTCGACGGGACCGACGAGGACCGCCGGAGCGACGGGGCCGATGGCGAAGTCGAGACGGGCGATGGCGAGATGGAGGCGAACGAGGGCGGCGTCGCCGAACGCGACCGCGAGTTCGAACCCGACACCGCCTGACCGGACCCGAACGTGGAGCAGTCCGCGCGCGTCGCCCCCGCTCAGGCGGCGATTTCGGCCGATTATCTGTGGTTCGTGACCCAACACTTTTGAGCGGGCCGGCCGAAGTTCGAACGCATGATCCCCGCAATCGTACTGCAGTCACTCGGCGGTCCAGTGGGCATCGTGGTGCTGGTGCTCGTGTTGCTGGCCGTCGTGCTGGTCTATCAGTCAGTAGAGATCGTCAACGCCTACGAGAAGCGGGCGCTGACGGTCTTCGGCGAGTACCGCAAGCTGCTCGAACCCGGTATCAACTTCGTCCCGCCGCTGGTGTCGAAGACCTACGCCTTCGACATGCGGACCCAGACGCTGGACGTGCCCCGGCAGGAGGCGATCACCCGCGACAACTCGCCGGTGACCGCCGACGCCGTCGTCTACATCAAGGTGATGGACGCGAAGAAGGCGTTCCTCGAAGTTGACGAGTACAAGAAGGCCGTCTCGAACCTCGCCCAGACGACGCTGCGGGCGGTGCTGGGCGACATGGAACTCGACGACACCCTCAACAAGCGCCAGGAGATCAACGCGAAGATCCGCAAGGAACTGGACGAACCCACCGACGAGTGGGGGATCCGCGTCGAGAGCGTCGAGGTCCGCGAGGTCAACCCCTCGAAGGACGTCCAGCAGGCCATGGAACAGCAGACCTCCGCGGAGCGCAAACGCCGCGCGATGATCCTCGAAGCGCAGGGTGAACGCCGCTCCGCCATCGAGCAGGCCCAGGGTGAGAAGCAATCCGACATCGTGCGCGCACAGGGGAAAAAGCAGTCGCAGATCCTCGAGGCGCAGGGTGACGCCATCTCGACCGTGCTGCGAGCGAAATCCGCCGAGTCGATGGGCGAGCGGGCCATCATCGACAAGGGGATGGAGACGCTCGAAAACATCGGTCAGGGTGAGTCGACGACGTTCGTCATGCCCCAGGAGCTCACCTCGCTGGTGGGTCGCTACGGCAAACACCTCTCGGGCAGCGACGTGACCGACATGGCCAAGGCCAACGGCGAGGGCGAACTCAACAGCCTCGACTTCGACAGCGAGACGCGCGAGCTGCTCGGCCTCGACGACATCGAGGAGATCCTCGGCCAGATCGACCAGGAGGCCGAAGTCGACGTCGAGGAGATGGAACAGGAAGCCCAGGCGATCAAGGAGGGGCAGGACACCGCGAACATCCGCGACCCCGACGAGGTCATCGAGGAGATGGACGCGGAGATGGACCCCTCGGGCAGCCCCGTGGGCGGTCCCGGCGGCGACGGCGGCAGCGCCGACGCGGAGCGCGAACCCGAGACCGAGTCCAACTGACGGCGATCCGGCCGCATTCGTGCGGTTCCCCCTCCGATCGCCCTCCGAACGCTCTCCGGCCGCATTCTTTCGAGGCCCCGACGCAACAGCGAGCCGTCGCGGCGTCGAACCGCGGTACTGCGACGGGATCGACCGGCGATAGCTGGGGCGAAGGCGTTTTATCCCCCGATCGCCAAAAGACCCATAATGACTGACGAGGGCGTCGACGAGAGCAAGCGGGCGACGCTCCGTCGTTTCGCGGCGCTGGGCGCGGCCAGCCCGCTCGTCGGCCTCGCCGAAGCGAGCGAGAGCGACGCGCCCGACGCTCTGCTGGGATACGTCGCCGCCACGCCCGGCGCGCACTTCTCGAAGGTCCGTGACGACCTCAAACTCGGCACCGGCGAGACCCAGCACCACCTCCGGCGACTCGAAGGCGACGGTGCCATCGAGAGCCGGGAAGACGGCGACTACCGTCGATATTTCCCCGCCGGCCGGTTCTCAGAGTTCGAGCAGGTCGCACTGGGCTATCTCCGCCGGGACACGCCCCGAGGGATGGTCGTCGCGCTCCTGCGGGACCCGGACGCGACCGGCGCCGACCTGGCCGAGGCGGTCGGCGTCTCCCGGCCCACAGTGAGCAAGTACGCCGCCGAACTGGAGGAAGCGGGCCTGCTCTCCCGCGAGGACGGCTACGCGCTCGAACGGCCCGAGACGCTGCTGCTGCTGCTCGTCCGCCACGCCGATTCGTTCGACGCCAATGTCTCCGCGCTGGCCGCCGAGGCCGACGACATCGTCACCGTCCAGTACTGACTCCGGGTCGCTTCGGCCGCCGCTCTCACAGTTGCCGAGCGGTCGCTCTCCCGTCCACCCGTGGCGGGTGCGGTCACGGGTGCGGTCACAGCGACAGCGAGCGAGTGCGGTGACGGCGTTCGACGGGCAGTGCCACACGCCGCAGTAGCGCCGGACCGGACACCACTCCGTCGCGACGGGCTTTTGCGCGTGCCGCCGATAGAGCGGGGCATGGAACCGCTGGAGGCCGAACTCGAACGGGCCGGGGCGCTCGACGAGCGGGCGCTGGCCGACGCCATCGAGTCGATCGGCTTCGAGTGTACGCGCTGTGGCGCCTGCTGTAAGGCGGTCGACGGCTGTGGCGACGATACGAACGGGGCCGGCGACGACGCCCCCGACCACGGCGACGCCAACGACCACGATGACACCCATGACCACGGGGACGCCCACGACCACGTCGCGACGGTCTTTCCCGACGAGATCCGTCGCCTGCAGGAAAGCGGTACGGGCGAGCAGTCCTACGACTGGCGGGACGTGGCGCGGCCGATGCCCTACGGGCTGACCGAAGGGGAGTCAGGATTCGAGGGTGAGACCTTCGAGTGGTCGCTGCAGACCGACGACTGCGGGGATTGCACGTTCTACGCCGAAGACGAACAGGCCGACGGGAACGGCGGGCGGTGTACGGTCCACGACGACCGCCCGCTCGTGTGCCGGACCTACCCGTTCAGCGTGGCACTGGGCGGGACGAGTCAGCCGATGGGCGAGGCCGTCGACGAGGAAGGGATGGTCCGCGCTCACGAGTGTGAAGGGCTCGGCCGGGACATCTCACGGACCGAGGCCGAACGACTGGCCGCGGCGCTGAAAGAGCGCGCAGTGCGGGAACTCGAGGAGGCCATCGCGGTCCGGGACAGCTACGAACCGGCGGCAGTCGGGACGGGCGACGTCGTCGTCCACGACTCCGAGGGCGCGAAAGGGCCCGATGGATCACCGAGAGAGTGACTGCACCCGCAGACGACACCGCGACCGCGCTCGGTCCTGCACCCGCAGACGACACCGCGACCGCGGTCGTCCCTGCGAGTCGAAAGCCCTCGCCGCGCTCGCTAGCGTTGCTCCGACGGTCGGTCACAGGGTGAGCGACCGAACCGAGAGTGGTCGCAGACCCTCGAACCGGCCACTCGGCTCACAGTTCGCCGTCGCGAGCCAGCGTCCGGAGTTCCGAGACGCGTTCACGGATCTCGTCCATCGCGCCGCTCTCGCGTTTGTCGTCGACGTGGCCGTAGACGAAGCTCATCCGGTGGTTCGAGCGCAGGTCGTCCTCGTTGCGGTCGAGAAAGTCCCAGTACAGCGCGGTGAACGGACAGGCGCCCGCGCCGGTCGCGCGGTCCTCGTCGTAGGCACAGCCCTCGCAGTAGTCGCTCATCCGGTCGATGTAGTTCGCGGCGGCGACGTAGGGCTTCGTGGCGAAGACGCCCGCACCGTAACTCCCCATCTCGACGACGTTGGGCGTCGTCACCCAGTGGTAGGCGTCGACGTAGGTGGCGTGAAACCAGTCGTTGAGGTCGGCGGGGTCGACCCCCCACAGCGTCGCGAAGTTGGCGAGTACCATCAGCCGCTGAATGTGATGGGCGTAGCCACGCTCGCGCACGTCGCCGACGCTCCCACCGACGCAGGCCATCCCCGTCTCACCGGTCCAGAAAAAGCCCGGTAACTCGCGGTCGGCGCCCAGCTGGCTGGCGGTCCCGAGGTCGGGCATAGCGTGACGGTAGACGTGACGCATGAACTCCCGCCAGCCCAGCACCTGCCGTATCGCGCCCTCCGCGGAGTTCGTCGGAATCGTTCCTTCGCGGGCAGCGTCTTCGAGCACGGTGACCACTTCCCAGGGGTGGAGCAAGCCGAGATTGAGACTCGGCGAGAGCAGGGAGTGGGCCATCGCCCAGTCGTCGGCGCGCATAGCGTCCTGATAGGGGCCGAAGTCGGGCAGGCGGTCGGTGACGAAGTGGTCGAGGCGAGCGAGCGCGCCCTCGCGCGTCGTCGGCCAGACGAAGCCCGCGGCGTCGGCGCTGTCCTCACCTGAGGGGGGCGCGAACGCGGGCCGGCCCCAGGTGTCGAACTCCTCGGAGACCCACGCAGCGACCTCTCGAGGGAGGGCGCCGTGGTCGGGCTCGAAGACCGCGGGCGGATCCCAGTCGTCGGGCGGGAAATCGCGGTTCTGGTCGTCGAAGTTCCACTCGCCGCCGACGGGGTCGCCGCCCTCGACGAGGACACCGGTCTCGCGGCGCATCCACCGGTAAAACTCCTCGTGACGGAAAGGCGCCTCCCGACCGTTCGCCCACTCGTCGAAGGCCGCGCGGGTGCTGACGAACAGTTCGTTCTCGACGACGTCGACTTCGACGCCGGCCTCCTCGCCGATGTCACGGAGGCGCGGTCCGGCGCGGTGGCTGGGCGAGCGCATGACGACGAGGGTGTCCTCGGGGTGGTCGGCGGCGTAGGTCGCCAGCCCCTCGCGGAAGGTTTCGGCCTGAATGTACGCGACGTCGTAGCCGCGCTGGCGGAGGGCGTCGCGGAACTGGCGCATCGCGGCGAAGACGAGCGTGAGCTTCTGGTGGTGGTAGGGTTTGCGTCGGGCGAACCCGTGGGCCTCGACCATGAGGACGCGGCTTCCCTCGGGCGCGCGAGCGAGCGGGCCGACCTCGGGGTGGAGATGCGTGCCGAGCAGCCAGGGGACGCGGTCGCTCCCGTCGACGCCGTCGGTCGGGATGTCGCCGACGCGCGGGCGCAGGGGTGTCATGTCGTCGCAGTCACTGTCGACTGTTCGGCGCGCCGGGCCAAAGTGGTGATACCGACACAGTGTGGGTCGGTCGCCACGAAGTGGTCCAACGCGGTGAGTCACCCGGTCGGGGCGCGGAGGCCGTCCGTCGCGATACGAGTCCCGTTCGACGCGGTGGGCCCGCTCGCGTCCGTGTCAGTGGGCCCGGTCGCGGTGGGTGTCGCTCCGGTCACGGCCGTCCGGGTGACCGTCGTCCCGGTCGGCGTCGGGGAGAGATCCCGCGGGGTGGACCGGTCGGTCGGCGTGGTGACCGTGACCGAATCGGGGTCGCGAACGCAGAACTCGGCGGGTCGGAACACGCGGGTCGACCCGACCGAGGGGACTGCCATCGTTCGGACCTGCGTGACGTTCTCGTACTCGCCGATGCCGACCTGAATCTCGAGGTTGCGGACGTGTCTGACCCGCCGGACGATCCCTCGCCGGTCGACGTAGACTGTCGATTTCACGTCGAGCAGGCCGTCGTAGGGCGACTCTGGGCCGAGGAGGAGTCGCTGGTCGAGCGTGTCCCGGAGGACGCGCACCTCGACGCCGTTCCAGATGCGAGTGTCGACGACGGAGTAGTTGTAGCGCCCGAGACGGTCGGCGAGCCAGGTGCGGCCGGTCAGCGTGGCGCGCAGGCGCTCGTTGGTCGGCGACCCGACCTCGTAGGGCCGGCGGACGACGCGGCGGTCGTCGCGGCTCAAATCGAGCGTGTACAGCGTTCCGCCGGCCGCATAGGCGCGACTCGTCTTCAGGCCGAGTTCGAACCCCTGGTAGGTGAACGCCGCGAGGTCGGGCATCGCCCACACCTCCGACCCGTTCTCGATGCGGAGGTGGAACCGCTGTGTCGCGAGCGCCCGCGCGTGAAGGTCCACGAGCGCGGACCCGTTCACCACGTCACCGACGCTCGGGAGTGCGACCGGTTCGGCGGGCGTCGACGCCGAACTCGGCCCGGGCGTCGCCGGCGGCGGGACGAGACATGTCCCCGGCCGGTCGGTCGCCGTCGACTGCGTCGGTGGCTCGGTCGGCACCGGTGCCGGCGAGACGACCGGGCTGTCGGTGGCGTCGCCGCTCTGACTCGTGCCACCGAACACACTGCACCCGCTCAGGAGCACGACGAGCGTCACCAGTACGACAGCCCGTCTCACGCCCACCTCTCAGGAAGCGACCAGCAAAAACCCTCTCCCGTCTGCGACGGTGTCGACGAGGACGGAGCCTGACGGTCCGACCGCGTGTGAACGACGCGAGTGTTTCGGGTCGAGTCGGTGTGGCCGAAGCGACGATTGCGACCGGAGATGACGCCGTGACTGCAGACGGCACCGCGACCGCACTCATCGGAGTGAGCTGAAAGCCCTCGCCCCGCTCGCTAGCCGTGACTTCGTCCGTAGACAGCACTGCGTCCGCAGACGATCCTCAGCGTTGAAAGCCCTCGGCCCGCTCGCGGTCGCTGCTGGACATATCCGCGCTCTCGACACCGCCCGCGCGGATAGTGGTCCAGCAGACGCCTAAATGAACGCGAGCGGTCCTCGCCCTTTCAGTCCACCAGGATACTCACGTCGCACAGGCCGATTCGACGTTGACTGTTTCACAGGCTGATTCCGCGTTGAACGGTCGAATGCTCGACGCCACAAACCGATCCCTGGTGGACTGGAAGGGCGAGGCGTGCGAGGCGCTTGCGCCTCGAAGCGAACGGCGCTGCCGTGAGCGGGCGGTGCGGAGAGCGGGCGGTGCGGAGAGCGGGCGGTGCGGAGAGCGGGCGGTGCGGAGAGCACGGGGATCCCGTTTGGTTCGAGAGAGCAGAGCTCTCTCGTGATCTCGGAAGTGCAGAGCTCTTCCGACGAGTCCGACGGAGCTTTGCTCCGTCTCGATCCCGGAAATCTCCGATTTCCGGAGACAGCGACCGCGAACACGTCGAAGGCTTCCATCTCTCACGACCGACTGCGGTTGCAGTAGCTGCCACTCAGAGCGAGCGCGGCGAGGGCTCCATCTCACCATCGGAGGGACTCCCCTGCACCACCTAGTACGTCGCCACCTGTCCGTCCTTCCGGGGTTCGGTCGCGCCGGAGAGCGTGCCATGGTCGGTGCGGACGATCTGGGCGCCGCCGAAAAGAGCAGGTGGCAACACACCGACGTCGTGGCCGCGGCGGGCGAGTTTCGTCGGGACGCCCTCGTGCATGCGCTCCTCGACGGCGAGGGTGCCGTCCTCGCGGTAGCGCCACCGCGGCGCGTCGAGCGCGGCCTGCAGCGGCGTGTCGTAGTCGACGATGTTCGATATCACCTGAACGTGGCCCTGCGGTTGCATGTAGCCACCCATCACGCCGAAGGCCGCCCAGTCCTCAGGACCGAAGCGGGCGATAGCGGGGACGAGCGTGTGGAACGGGCGCTTGCCGGGTTCGAGTCGGTTGGGGTGGTCCGGATCGAGCGAAAAGGACGAGCCGCGGTTCTGGAGCGCGATGCCGGTGTCGCCGGCGACGAGCCCGCTCCCGAAGCCCGCGAACCGCGAGTTGATGTAGGAGACGACGTTGCCCTCGTCGTCGGCCACACAGAGCAAGACGGTGTCTGCGTCCTCCGCCTCGCCGGCGTCTGGCACGCCGACGTCTGGATCCTGAATTGCCCTTTCATCTATCTCATGAGCGCGCTCGGCCGCAAATGCCTTCGAATGCAATTCGGGTACGTCCTCGTAGTCGGGGTCGGTGACGTGGCGGTGGCCGTCGACGAAGGCGAGTTTCATCGCCTCGGCGAAGCGGTGGACGCGTTCGGGCGAGTCGTAGTCGGCCTCGCCGGCGTCGACCTCGGCGGCGACGTTGAGCGCCTCGAGCGCGAGCATCCCCTGGTTGTTCGGCGGGAGTTCGAACACCTCGCAGCCGTTGTAGGTGGTCGAGATGGGGTCGGGCCACTCGACATCGAACGCGGCGAGGTCGTCGACGGTCATGAACCCGCCGCGTTTCTGGACCTCGTCGGCGATGGCCTCCGCGATGGCGCCCTCGTAAACGGCGTCGGCTCCCTCCTCGGCCACGGTCTGCAGACTCTCACCGAGTTCGGGGAGGCGGACTTCCTGGCCGACCGCGGGGGCCTCGCCGTCGAACAGCCAGGCGTCGCGAGCGTGGTCGTGGGTGAACAGGTCCTCGGCGTGTTGCCACTGGGCGGCGACGACCTCGGTGACGGGGTAGCCCTCCGTCGCGTAGCGGATGGCGGGAGCGAGCGCCTCGGCGAGGGAAGTGTAGCCGAGTTCGTCGACGGTGGCTTCCCACCCGCGGGCGGTGCCGGGGACGGTGACGGCGTGGGGCCCGGTGTCGGGCATCGACACGTCGCTGGGAGCCACGTCGCGGTCCGCTGCAACGGCTTCGCGGACGTTCTCGCGGGTGGCGTCGGCGGGGGCGCCGCCGCAGGCTCGCATCGCGCCGACCTCGTCGTCGGCCGTTCTGTAGAGCGCGAAGACGTCGCCACCCAGCCCCGTCGAGGTAGGTTCGACGACGTTGAGCGCGGCGGCGGTGGCGACGGCCGCGTCGAAGGCATTGCCGCCCGCCCGGAGCAGTTCGATCCCCGCCTCCGCGGCGAGTGGCTGGCTCGTCGCGACCACGCCCCGCGGGCCGTACACCGTCGAGCGCCGCGAGCCGAAGCTGTCGACGTCCGGATCCATGCACCTCGTTAGGACTACCCACGGATGAAACCGGGTGTCGGGGAACCACGACCGGGCCGCGGTCCGGCATCGCCAGGCCAGTTGCCGTGACCGCGTCCCAACGGGCCAGGCTTATCGGCACGCCGCTCCAGGGGCGAGTATGTGCGCAGACACGGCAGACGACGGCCGGACGCCCGACGGCGGCCCGCCGCCCGGCGAGGGCTCGACGCCCGGAGACGGTCGGGGGGCCGTCCGCCTCGGCGTCGACGTCGGAGGGACGTTCACCGACGTGGCGTTGCTCGCCGGAGGCGAGCTGACCACGGCCAAAGTCCCGACGACCGACGACCAGAGCGTCGGCGTCGTCAGGGGAATCGAGACCGCCTGCGAGCGGGCGGGCGTCGACCCTGCCGACGTGACTTCCTTTCGCCACGCGACCACCGCGGCCGTCAACGCCCTCCTCGAGGGTGCGGGCGCGGAGACGGCGCTCGTGACGACCGAGGGGTTCGGCGACGCGCTGGCAATCGGGCGGCAGGACCGCCCCGACCTCTACGACCTCGACGCCGAGAAACCGGACCCGCTCGTGCCCCGCGACCGTCGGTTCGAACTCGTCGAACGGGCCACGACCGAGGGGATCGACGAACCCGTCGACCCCGAAGAAGTCCGCCAGATAGCCGATTCGCTCGAGGGCAATTGTGAGAGCGTGGCCGTCTCGCTGCTGCACGCCTACGCCCACCCCGAGAACGAACAGCGGGTGGCAGAGATACTGCGCGAGGAACTCGACGTCCCGGTGTCGGCGAGCCACGAGGTGCTCGCGGAGTTCCGCGAGTACGAGCGGACGGCGACCACGGTGGCGGACGCCTCCGTGACGCCGGTGGTCGACGACTACCTCGCTCGACTGGCCGAGCGCGCGACCGAGCGAGGCGTGCCCGCGCCGCGAGTCATGCAGGCCAACGGCGGCATCGCCGACGCCGAGACGGTTCGCGAGCGCGCCGTCACGACGGTCCTCTCGGGGCCGGCCGCGGGCGTCGTCGGCGCGGCCGAGTTCGAACCCGACAGTCTCGACGGCGTCGTCACCTTCGACATGGGCGGGACCTCTTCGGACGTGAGCCTCGTGCGCGACGGCGACATCGAGCGGACGACAGAGGCGACCGTCGGCGGCCACCCCATCGGCATCGGGATGGTCGACGTGACCACCGTCGGCGCGGGCGGCGGCTCTATCGCCTGGGTCGACGACGGCGGCGCACTTCGGGTGGGGCCACGCTCGGCGGGCGCGGATCCCGGCCCCGCCTGCTACGGCACGGGCGGCGACGAACCCACGGTGACCGACGCGGCGGTCGTGCTGGGCTACATCGGTCCGGACGCAACCCTCGGCGAGGACCTCGAACTCGACCCCGACCGCGCCGAGGCGGTCGTCGAAGCCCTGGCCGAAGAGGCCGGCCTCGACACCGTCATCGACGCCGCCCAGGGGATCTACCGGGTGGCCAACGCGACGATGACTCGCGCGATCCGCGGCGTGACCGTCGAGCGCGGCCACGACCCGCGCTCGTTCGCGCTGACGGCCTTCGGCGGTGCCGGCCCGATGCACGCCGCGGCGCTGGCCGACCGCCTCGACATCGAGACGGTGCTCGTCCCGCCGGGCAACGGCGTCCTCTCGGCGCTCGGTCTGCTCGCCGCCGACGAGCGCCACGAGACTACCCGAACGTACCGAACCTCGCTCGCCGACTGCGATCCGGCCGCAGTCGAGTCGGTCTTCGCGGACCTGACCGACGAGGCTCTCGCCGACGCCAGCGACCCCGCGGCCGCGACGGTCGAACGCGAGGTGGAGTGTCGCTACGAGGGCCAGAGCTTCGAACTCGCCGTGGACGCGGATGACGGTTCGGACGCCGAATTCGATCCACAAGCGGTCCGCGAGCGGTTCCACGACGTTCACGAGCGCGCACGGGGCTACCGCCTCGACGAGCCGGTCGACGCGGTCACGGTACGCGTCACCGCCACTATCGAAGGCGAGTCGCCGCCGATCGACTTCGACCCCGACGGGGGCCCGAAAGTCGGCGAGCGGGACGTGTTCTTCCCGTCGGGCTTCTACAAGGCGCCCGTCTACGACCGCCGGAAGATGCCGGTCCGGACGCCGGTCGACGGTCCAGGGATCTTCGCGGGGGGCGAGAGCACCGTCGTCGTCCCGCCGAACTGGCGCGCCCACGCCGCCACCAACGGCACGCTCGTCCTCACGGAGGCGAGCGAATGAGTGCGATTGCGATGGCTTCGGCGGGTCGTGGCCCTCGTTTCGACTCGTCCGCAACCGCGAACAGCGTGAAAGCCCCCGACCGCTCCGGTCGAGGGTCTCGCTGCGCGCTTCGGTCGCCGTCCGCGTTCGCTTCGCTCACGCGAACGGCGGCCTGCAGTGCTTGCCTGGCGAGACGATCCTGCTCGCTTCGCTGCGCGGGCTGCGACTCGCTGGCCTCCGCTCACTCCGTTCGCGGAGACGTCGCCCGTCTTCCCGGAGCGGCCGGCCCTTTTCAGTCCCGCCCGTGTCGGCTGGATCGACAGTCTGAGCGGGGGGGAATGAAAGGGGTCGCCGTCTCGACGAACCCCGACGACGCAAGCACCGCAGGCCGAAGGCCGAGGAGCGCAGCGAGGCGCGGGAGTCGAGACGGCGAGGGCTTTCACGCTGTCGGCGGCGCTTCCAGCGGTTCATCGCGGAGCAGTCGGGTCATTGGCGGTCGCCACGGACAGCACCCAAGACACATCGACGGAGGCACACATCGATGACAGACCTCGATCCGATAGAACTCGAGATACTCAGGAACCAACTCGAAAGCGTCGCCGAGGAGATGGGGCAGGTCCTCATTCGGGGTGCATACTCGCCGAACATCACGGAGCGCCGGGACTGCTCGACCGCCCTGTTCGACGCCGACGGGCGGATGGTCGCCCAGGCCGAACACATCCCGGTCCACCTCGGCGCGATGCCCGAGGCCGTCGACGCGGTGCTCGAACTCGACCCCGAACCCGGGGACGTGTTCGTCCTCAACGACCCCTTCGCCGGCGGGACGCATCTCCCGGACGTGACGCTCGTCTCGCCGGTCGCGCCGGCGGCCGACGATAGTGACGAGGCCGGCGACGGGATCCTCGGCTACACCGTCTCCCGCGCTCATCACGCGGACGTGGGCGGGATGGCGCCCGGCAGTATGCCCGCGGGCGCCCGCGACATCCAGCAGGAAGGCCTGCGGATCCCGCCGACGAAACTCGTCGAGAACGGCCAGATCCGCGAAGAGATCGAGTCGCTCCTGCTGGCGAACGTCCGGAACCCGCGCGAGCGGCGGGCGGACCTGCGGGCGCAGATCGCCGCGAACGAGCGCGGCGAGGCGCGTGTCGGCGACCTCCTCGCCGACCACGGCGACCGCCTGCTCGCCGCGTTCGACGCCGTCGTCGACTACTCCCGCGAGCGCGTCGAGTCCGAACTCGCCGAACTGCCCGACGGCACCTACACGGCGACCGACGTCATGGAGGGCGACGGCGTCACCGACGACGACATCCCGGTCGAAGCGACCGTCGAAATCGACGGCGCGAGCGTCACCGTCGACTTCGCGGGGACCGCAGACCAGGTCGCCGGCAACGTCAACGCGCCGCTGACCGTCGCCAAGAGCGCTGTATACTATGTAACCAGGTGTATTACAGACCCAGAGATACCGCCGAACCACGGCTGTTACGAATCGGTCTCGGTGTCCGCGCCCGAGGGATCGCTGTTGAACCCCGACCCGCCGGCGGCGGTCGTGGGCGGGAACGTCGAGACGAGCCAGCGGGTGACCGACGTCGTCTTCGCGGCGCTCGCGGACGCGGCGCCCGAGCGCGTCCCCGCGGGCGGCCAGGGGACGATGAACAACCTCGTCGTCGGCGCGGCCGACTTCGCCTACTACGAGACCGTCGGCGGCGGCGCGGGCGCGACGACGAACACGGACGGCCTCTCGGGCGTGCAGGTCGGGATGACGAACACGCTGAACACGCCCGTCGAGGCGCTGGAGGCTGCCTACCCGCTCCGGGTCGAGCGCTACGCGCTGCGGACGGGCAGCGGCGGGGCGGGCCGCCACCGCGGCGGCGACGGCCTCGTCCGCTCGGTCACCGTCGAGGAGCCGGCGACGGTCTCCCTGCTGACCGAGCGCCGGCGCCACGCGCCCCGCGGTCTCGACGGCGGCGCAGACGGCGCCACCGGCCGCAACCGCATCGACGGCGAGCCCGTCGGTCCGAAAGTGACGCGCGAAGTGCCGGCGGGGACGACGGTCACCGTCGAGACGCCCGGCGGCGGCGGTCACGGCGACCCCGACGGCGGTGACCACGGCGACCCCGACGGCGATGCTGACCCCCGGTGACGCCAGTTCCGACACGAACGAACGGGACTGAGCGCCCGGCGCAGCCAGATCATAAATAAGGGTCGGACTCGGTAACCCTCCATGGTCCAGCGCGCTACCGTCTTGGTGGTCGTCGCCCTCTGTGTGGTCGGACTGGGGTTCGCCGCAGCATCGCTCGCTACCGACACCGAGCCCGAACAGGGGTCGGGTAACGGAACGGGGCCGGAACAGGTCAGCGAGGGGGTTGAGAGCGAGGGGACCAACATCGGGTCCGGCTCCACGGACATGCCCTTTTTTTCGGTTCTCTTCCCGGTCGTTCTCGTCCTCATGGTGCTCTCTATCGCCGCGACCGTGTATTTCGACCGGACCGCAGCCCTCGTTGTCGGTGTCGTCGTCGTCGCCCTGATCGCACTCATGCTCGCCGGCGGGTCCGCCATCGACCTGGACGGGTCGGGGCTGCCGTCGTCGAACGAGTCCGTGCTCTATCCGGGTCAGGCGGAGAACAACAGCACCGGCGGCGCGCAGGACGCACCGTCGGACAGCACTGACTTCCCCATCGCGCTGTTCGGTGCGGTCGGCGTGGTCGTCCTCCTCGGGTTCGGCGCGGTCGTCTACGCCTCTCGAAGCGTCGACGACGCGACCGAGGCTCTCGAGGACGACGACGTGGGTCGTGACCCGGACCCCGACGACGTGGCCGACGCCGCCGGCCGGGCAGCGGACATAATCGAGGGCGAGTCGGGCGCGGACCTCTCGAACGCCGTGTACGAGGCGTTCCACGAGATGACCGACGCCGTCGACGTCACCAACCCCGAGGCCGCGACGCCCCGCGAATTCGCGACGGCGGCGGTCACCGCCGGCGCGGACCCGGACCCGGTCGACGAACTCACCGAGGTGTTCGAGGCTGTGCGCTACGACGACGAGGACGCCGAACCGTACGAGGACCAGGCTGTCACCGCGCTCCGTCGGATCGAAGACGGCCTCTCCGGCGTCGACGCGGACGAGGCCGCCACGGGAGGCGGCGAGCTATGAGCCGGTCGACCGCCCGCCGACGCCGCCAGGACGACGTCGAGGAGTCGTCGCTGCTCGACCACTACGTCCTCGTCGGTGGCGGACTCCTCGCCGTTCTCGTCGGCATCGCGGCCGTCGCAGCGCCCGGGTCGGTCCCCGACATCGCCGACCAGTTCGGCCCCGCACTCGTCGGCGCGGTCGCGGTCGTCGGGGCCGGACTCGCCGCCCTCTACCGGATGACCGCCGAGCAGGACCAGGCCGACCCCCCCGCCGTGGAGTACCGCGGGGACGTGGTCGTCCCCGGCGGCGAGTTCGACGCCCTCCTCGCCGAAACCGAACGGGGGTCGTACACCAACCGCGTCAAGGCCCGCGAGACGGCGCTCGGCCGCCTCCGCGAGGCCGCGGTCGCGGTCACAGCGCAAACCGCCCGGATCCCGACCGAAGCGGCCGAGGAGCGCGTCGCCGAGGGATCCTGGACCGACGACGAGGCCGCCGCGGACTTCCTCACGAACGCCTCCTCGCCCTCGGCGGCGACCGACTGGGTCCGGACGACCGTCGGCCGGAAGTCGCGGTTCCAGGCCCGGACCGACCGCGTCGTCGCGGAACTCGCCGCGCTGGCTCCGGGTGTCGACTTCGACGACCGCGAGGAGCACAGCGGAGCGACGACGGCGGGCATCGGCGGGAGCGATACCGCGACCGCCGACGCGACCGAGGGCGGCGCGACCGAGGATGACGCGAACGACGACCCCCCGGAAGCGGTCGACACCACGGCCGACACGTCGTCGGGGACCGACCGTCGGACCGGCCGCTGGACCGGTCTCGCGGGCGTCGCTCTGTTCGTCGTCGGACTCGGCGCGCTCAACAGCAACACCGACCTCCCGCCGTCGCTGGTCGTCGCCGGCGCGACGCTGTTCGGTGTCGCCGCGCTCGTCTACGCGACCGACACGCCACCGGTCACCGTCAGCGTCGAACGAGAGGTCGACCCCGCACGAGTCGAGGCCGGCGACCGCACGACGGTCACGGTGACGGTCACCAACACCGGCGACGACCTCATCCCGGACCTGCGCGTCGTCGACGGTGTCCCGCCCGGACTGCGCGTCGTCGACGGCTCGCCGCGGTACGCCACCGCGCTCAGGCCCGGGAAGTCCGCCACGTTCGCCTACGCCGTCGAGGCGACCCGCGGGCGACACACCTTCGACGATGCGCGCGTGATCGTCCGCGGCTTCGGCGGCACAGTCGAGCGCGAGCGCTCGATCGCCGCCGAAGCCGACGATTCCGACGCCTCCGATGTCGAGGTGTCGGCCGACCTGCTCGCGGACGCGGACGTGCCGGTCCACCCCCAGACCGCCCGACGGGTCGGGCGCGTGCTCACCGACGAGGGCGGTAGCGGCGTCGAGTTCCACTCGGTGCGCGAATACCGCCGTGGCGACCCGCTGAGCCGCATCGACTGGAACCGACTGGCCGAGTCCGGCGAGTTCGCCACGCTGCAGTTCCGCGAGGAACACGCCGCCACCGTCGCCGTCCTCGTCGACGCGCGCCAGCTCGCCTACGTCGCGCCGCGCGTCGACGCGCCCGCCGCGCTGGAGTGGGAACTCGCAGCCGCCGACCACGTCGTCGCGTCGCTGCTCGCCGCGGGGGACTCGGTCGGGCTCGGCGCCGTCTCCCCGGAATGGTGCTGGCTCGCACCTCGCGGGGGGACGGGCCAGCGCGCCCGCGCCCGCGACCTGCTCGAATCCGACCCCGCCTTCGACGCCGCGCGGCCGGACCGACCGTTCCACGGTCACATCGAGGAGCGTCGCCTCCGGCGGGAACTGCCGACCGACGCACAGGTCGTGCTCGTCACGCCGCTGTGTGACGACGACATCGTGGCCTTCGCCCGCGACTTGCACGCCCGCGGGTTCCCGGTGACCGTCGTCAGTCCGGACGTGACCGCGACCCGGACGACCGGCCAGCGCCTCGCCGTCGTCGAGCGCGCGATGCGGTTCTCGCGGCTGCGCCGCGCGGGCATCCGCATCGTGGACTGGGACACCGACAGACCGCTCGAATCCGCGGTCGAATCGGCCCGACGGCGGTGGTCGGCGTGAGCTTCGTCGACCGGTCGGCGCCGTCCTCGGTCGCGCTCGCCGTCGCGCCGGGCGTCGTCGGCGCCGTCGCGCTCGCCCCGGCGCCCGTCTCCCTCGTCGTCACGCTCGTCGGCCTCGGTCTCCTGGCCGCCGGAACCGCTCGCGCCGCCCGCACCGTCGTCACCGTCGGCGGCGTCGTCGCTCTGGCCGGCGTGGTCGTCGCCGGCCTCGAGGGCCTCCAGTCCGGGCTCGTCCTCGTGGCCACCGCCGGGGTCGTGGTGAGCTGGTCGACAGGACAGCACGTCGTCGGCCTGGCTCGCCAGCTCGGCCGCGACGCCGTCGTCGTCCGCTCGATCGCCGTCCACGTCGGGACCGTCACCGTCGCGACGCTGGTCGCGGGCGGCGTCGCGCTCGCCTCGTTTCTCGCCGTCGGCGAGGGGATCCCGAGAGCCGCCGCCGTCTTCGTCCTCGCCGGTGTCGTCCTGTTGCTCGTGGCGTTCGAACTGGACTGACGGGACGGGAGCGCTCCCGGGACGCCTATCGATTGAGCGCGACCACGAGGAGGACGGCCGCGAGCAGGAGGACGAAAAGCGTCGTGACGGGCTGGCGGGTCGGCCCCAGGCGAAAGAGGACCAGTCCGACCAGCGCGGTGGTCAGCCCGACGACGGCGCCGGCGACGGCGTGGAGGAGTTCGACGCGCAGGCTGTCGACGCGACTGCCCAGTTGCCGACCGAGCGAGACGGCGTTGCCGCCCGCGTCCCACGCGACCACCGTCGCCGCCGTGCCGAACACGACCGGACCGGCGGTCGCCCCGTTCGCCGCCGCGAACACGACGCCGAGGAAGGCAACCAGCCCGCCCGCGTCGACGAGGCCGTGGCGCGCGGTGGCGACGCCGGCGACCAGCACCCCCGTCCCGGCCAGACAGACCAACGCGCCCGCGGGGCTCCCGACCGCGGCCGCGCTCGTCGCGACCGACCCCGCCACCGCCGAGACCAGCAGCGACCGCCTGGCCGGCCGGCGGACGATCTCGACGCCCGTCACGCCGACCACCGCCTGCGCGCGCGCTCGAGCGCCTCCGCGAGGCGTTCGTCCGACTCCCAGTCGACGACGCGGATCCCCGACCTGCGCAGCGACGCCAGCCGGTTCGATCGCTCGGCGGCCGCGAGCGTGCGTCCGGGCGTGTCCGTCCGCGTCGGATCCGGACTGAGTATCGTCACCGGGTGGTCCCGGACGTGCAACGCGCGCGCGACGTACGCACTCGTCACGTCGGGCACCGGGGAAACGAAGACGACCTGCGCGTCGTCGTCGAGTCGGCTCAACAGCGTCTTGAGATAGCCCGGAACGTACAGCCGCTCCGACGGCGGTGTCGGCGACAGCGCCGGATGAGTCGCGAGCAGGTGTCTGGCCTCGGCCTGGTGCGTGGGTCCTGCGCCGGGCGGGAGCCACACGTCCGCGGCCGCGAGTGCGGCGATGCCGACCCGGTCGCCCGTCGCGATGAGCGAGTTGAACAGCCGCCGGGTCGCGTCGATCGACCGGTCGACCACGTGCGGGCCGTCCTCGCCCGCCTGGAGGTACGCCTGCCGCCGCAGTTCGACCAGCACGACCACCGTCGCCATGCGCTCCTCGCGAAACTCCATCGTCGCCAGCGCCCCGTCGCGGGCGTAGCGGTTCCAGTCGATCCGGCTGATCGCGTCGCCGTGCTGGTACTCCCGCAGCGACGCGAACTCGACGCCCTCGCCCGCGGAATCGGTCGACACCCGCCCCGTGTACGGCGACGTCAACCCCTGTAGCGGGACGGTGTCGGTCGCGTCCAGCGGCGGCAGACACGTCAGCGTCGTCTCCGCCGTCGCCAGGTCGAGCACCCGCTCGCGACTGCCGCTGACGTTGCGCGCGATGACGTCGATACCCTCGAAGGCAAACCGGCCGCGACGGGCCAGGACGGTGTAGGAGAACGTGACGCTCGCGCCCGGCCGCAACGCGGTCGCGGTCCGGGCCGGGCCGTCGACGACAGCCAGCGCGTCGGGGATCTGCTCGACGACCCGAAGGTCCGGCAGTATCGCGTCGCCGGCGTTGGTGACCCGCACCGTCACGCGGACGCGGTCGCCGGGCTCCGGGTCCGGGTCGGCGATCGAGCGCGTCACCGCCAGCGACGGGTCGGGCGCCTCTGTCGCGTTCGCGTAGGCGAGATAGCCCACGCCCACTACCGCCGCGAGAAAGAGCGGCCGCGATCGGGTCATCACGCCCAGCCCCGCCGTCAGGAAGGTTATCGCCGCGATACCGACCCAGTGGTTCGTCGGCGTCAAACGCATCTCCCGCACCGTCGTCGCGCTCGCCGCCTCTTCGGCGACACCCTCACTCGGGGCGCCCGTCTCTGCGTCGCTGTCACTGTCCGCCTCGACGCCCGCTACCCCGCCTGTCAGTTCCGCAGCGCCCGACCCGTCGACCGCGCTCGCCTCGCCGGGCGCTCCGTCCTGGACGGCAGTGCCCGACCCGTTCGTCTCGGCGGCGCTCGACCCGTCCGTCTCGGCGGCGCTCGACCCGTCGGCCTCGGCGACGTCGTCACTCATCGGTCCCCTCCGCGAGGCGATGGATCGCCTCGATGGCGGCGACGGTACGCCGCCTGAACGGCGGCGTCGAACTGAACAGTTCGCGCAGTCGCTTGCGCCGACTGATCCGGGGGGCCCGACGGGTGAAAAACGCCACCGCGAACGGGTCGTCGGTCCAGGTCCCCTCCCGGATCAGTTCCCGCGCCTCTTCTTCGGTACAGCGCTCGCGGCGCTGGACCGTCTCGACGGCCACCTCGCGGACCTCGTCGCGAATGTGCTGGCGCTGGATCTGGTTGAACCGCGTCATCGTCACCTTCGAGAGTTCCCGGTCGAACTCGTCGCCCGGCGTCGGCAGCTCCAGCGTCAGCTCAGTATCGGAGGTCTCCGCGTACTGGAAGGCGGTGTGTCGGCGCCGCTGGATCTCCCGGACCGCGCCCAGCAGGAGCACCACCGCGAGGACGGTCACCACCGCGTCGTCGGTCGGTAGCGACGTCGTCACCGACGGCACCGCCAGCGCGACGAGTCCGACCAGCGCCACGGCGGCCCCCACCGCCGCGACGGTCCGCCGTATCACGACTCCTCACCGGCGTACGCCGATTCGATCCGCCGCAGCGTCTCGACCGCCTCGTCCTCCCGCTCGCTCGTCGCGTCCAGCCCCCCGTACCGGACCGCCTCGAACAGCCCCGTCAGCCGGTCGACGTCCGCGGCGTCCATCCCCGCCTCCACCGCCGCCGTCGCGAACTCCGCCGGCGTGCTCGACTCCGGATGCTCCACCGTGAGCTGGTCGGTCATCTCCGCCCACGCCCGGTACACCTCGTTCTCGAACTCCTCGCCCGCGTCGCTCTCGATACGGTCGGCCGCCCGCCCCGCCGCCTCGCCGATCGCCCGCACGTCCGCCGCCGGTTGCTCCTCTTCGTCCTCGGCGGCTGTCTCGCGTGTCTCGGTCTGGTCGTGGCTGCTCGTCAGCACCAGCACCGCCACCCCCACGAGCGTCGCCGCCACCAGAATCAACAGCAGCGCCGTCGGCAGGTCCGGCGACGTGACCGAACTCGCACCCCCCGCGATCCCACCGCCCTCCTGTACCGGCCGCCCGACGTCCGCGAGGTCGATCAACTGCCCGGTCTCCTCGTCCCGGCAGGCCGTGAGCACCAGATAGATGAACACCCCCGGATACGCCACCAGAATCGAGAACGCCAGCGCCGTCGCCGCGTCTTCGAGCCACCGCAACAGCAGGAAAAAGGCGACTAAGCCGGCCAGCAAGAGCACCTGCGCCAGCGGCGTCCGCAGCCACTGCACGCAGAAATCGAACAGTGGCCCCCGTTCCAGGTCGAGGTCGATGATCGAATCCCGCCCGTCCGCGCTGTCACCCGACGGCGTCGGCGCCGGCGTCCGCTCACCCCCCAGGTCGTCGTCCTGCCCCGGGTTCCCCGCCCCGAACCCGCCGTCCGGGTCCGTCGTCGTGTCCAGCGTCGCCGCCGCGAACGCCAGGACTGCCAGACACAACAGCGCGAGCGCGATCGTCCGCGGACTGACGCGCGAATCCACACCCCGGCTTAGCGACGTAGCCGTCTTAGTCTTTCGCGACCACCTTTTTTCACCGGGGCGTCGCGCTCGCCGGAGGCGAGCGCTCGACCCCGGTCAAAAAAGCTGGACCAAAAAAGGCCGCTCGCGCACCGCGCGAGCGGTGAACCGCGCCTGCGGCGCGGACAGGAACGGCGAGCCTGCCTTTCCCCGAGTCGCGCGACCGGCGCAATCGCGCCGGCACGCGCTCCCGGCCACCGCACCGCAATCGCCAACCGCACCACCCCGCCCCGCCAACCGCACCGCAACCGCCCCGCCAACCGCACCACCCAGCCCCGCCCCGCCAACCGCCCCGCCAACCGCCCCGCTCAGCAGCGCCCAGCACCGCAACCCCCCAGCACTTGCTCCACTGGGAACAGGCCTCGTCGACCACCCGAACCGGACCCGACCGTTTACCGTCGGGGACCGCGAACCCGGACCATGACCGACGACGCGCGCCCGACCGCTCCGCCAGACACCAATCCGATCACCGCCGGCGAGTGGACCGACCGACTCTTCGACCGGCGCGACTCGCCGGGTGCCTACGACGGTCAGACCGGCACGGCGTTCGACCGCTGGCAGACCGAGAATCGCGAGCGCCTGCGCTCGACGCTCGGCTTCGACGTCATCGAACGCGACGGCCGCTGCGACCTCGATCCCGAACTCGTCGCCACCGCCGACGCCGACGGCCACGAACGCCAGACCTGGACGGTCCGGACCGAACCCGGTCTTCGAGTCCCGTTCTACCTCCTCGTCCCCGACGAGGGCGAGCCACCCTACCCGACCGTCCTGACGCTCCACGGCCACACCCCCGCCGGAAAGGACCTGACCGCCGGACTCGTCACCGGAGAAGAGCGCGAACGGACGATCGACAGCGAGGAACGCGACATGGCACGCCAGGCCGTCGACCGGGGGTACGCCGCGCTCGCGCCGGACATGCGCGGGTTCGGCGATCTCACCCCGCCCGAAGACCCGCGCGCCGGCGGCACCTGTCGCACTCTCCAGGTCCACGCCCAGCTGTTCGGCCGCACCCTCGCCGGCGACCGGACCTGGGACGCCCTCCGCGTCGCGGCGTTCGCCCGCGACCACGCGGACCTCGACACCGACCCGCTCGCGGTCACCGGCCACTCCGGCGGCGGCGCCGTCGCGCTGTTCGCCGCCGCACTCGACACCGAGCTCTCGCCCGCCGTCGTCTCGTCGTACTTCTGCGCGTTCGAGGAGTCTATCGCCGCCGTCGACCACTGCACCTGCAACTACGTCCCCGGCCTGCTCGAAAGCGGCGAGTCCTGGGACCTGGCCGGCCTGATCGCGCCGCGGCCGATCCGCGTTCTCGCCGGCCGCGACGACGACATCTTCCCGCTCGCGGGCGTCCGCCGAGCGTTCGAGAACCTGCAACCCATCTACGAAGCAGCGGGCGCGCCCGACGCCTGCGACCTCGTCGTCGGCGAGGGCGGGCATCGCTACTTCGCCGACGCCGCCTGGTCGTTCGTCGACGACCACCTGACTTTCAGGTCCGCGAGGTGACCGTCCAGACCAGCGATCGGATCTTGTACCCCAGCGAGTCGTTGTGATAGCCGTTCCAGCCGTGCATCCCACCGAGCAGCGTCGCCGCGTCGTAACCCTCCTCGGCGAGGACGGCCGTCGCTCGCTTGGCGACCACACCCATCTTGCACACGACGACCACGTCCCGGTCGCCTGGAACCGCCTCCAGTCGGTCCCGAAGCGCGGACTCGTCACCGCTCCGCAACTCGCTGTACACCGGGATGTTGTGGCTGTGGTCGATCGCGTCCGCCCGGAAGGCCGACTCCGGGCGGATATCCAGCACGAACGGTGCCGCACCCGACTCCGAGTCGAGGCGGGCAGCGAGGTTTGCCGGACGAATGCTGTTCACGCCCCTGATATTGTACTCGGTGAACAAAACCACAGCGGTCGACGACGCGGCGGACGAACTCAGCAGTCTCGGTCTTTGGGGTCGGACTCGGCGTCTGTGTCTCGGTGGTCGGGCATCCCGCAGACGCCCGCGGCGTCACCCGCCTGGACCACGCCGGGCGAGAGTTCGCCGAGTTCCCAGTAGGGCTCGTGACCTGTCTCCGCCCGATGGCTGTCGATGCGCTCGCGCGCCGGCTGGAGTTTCTCGTACGTCTCCGTCAGGTCGCAGTCGGCACACAGCACGGTCGCGCGGTCGGACGGCATTGCTCGGGCTACGGGGCTCCGGCTGGAAACCCTTTCGACGCGGGCGCGAGTGCCGGTCGACGGACGACAACGAAGCCCCGCGCCCCCGAGACCGCTATGGCTGTGCCTCTCGGGTTTCGCTCCAGCCACCGGCGTCGACCACCCCGAACAGCTTTCGCCAGTTCTCGTCGGCCTCGCTCTCGGGCAACTGGTCGCGCAACTGCTGGAAGTCCGACGGCGGGACGAGTGTCCGCACGAGGTCGACGATCACCTGCGCGTGATATGCGGCCTCGGGCCGTTCCGCGCCCTCGATCTCGCTGACGCGTGTGACGAACTCCGCCCAGTCGAAGCGCTGTCCGTGCTCGTGGACGGCCCCCGTCGGGTACCACTTGATCTCCATCGGCAGCGAGGCGGCCAGGTCCTCGGCGTTCCCCTCCGGGATCCGCTGGCCGAGCGTCAGCAGCGTCGCGCGAATGGCGCGAACGGTCTCGCCCGTGTCCGAAAGTTCGAGTCGGTGCTGTACTTCTCCGGTGAATTCGTCGAAGTTCATTGATTTCCCCTCTCGCTTCAGGTTCGGTCCGCCCGTCCATAACTGTTGTTCCGTTGAAAATATGGCGACTGATTGCGGGACAGGTGGTACGTAACGTGCCACAGAGAAATGTCACGCTGTCTCGGAGAGAGCCAGACACCCACGCGGGACACGAAGCAGTCCCACAGTCTCTCACGGGCCTAACCCTGCGTCGGTGGTCTGTCCGACGCCGACCCCTAGTATTTTTATTTGTTCCCGTATTCATGGTAACTACCAGATGTACGAAATACTCGACGACACGGCAGCGCAGGTCGTCCTCGCGGTCGAGTCGGGGGACTCGATCCGTCGTGTCGCTCATCGCCTGCAGACGCCGTACGAGACGGTTCGGCAGGCGGTCAACCGGCTCGAGACGGCGGGCTATCTCCGGTACGACGACGGTCTCTCTCTCACCGACCGGCGAGTTCGGGAGGCGGCGCGGGAACTGGTTGCGGCGAGCGCCATCGTGAGCCCTCCGTCTATCGAGGAGGCGTACGTCGTGCCGCAGTTCGGGGACTGGCCGTTCGCGTTCGGCCGCATCGACGCGGTCTACGTCTGGACGCGGGGCGGCTACCAGGTCAGTCGCGACCCCGACGATTACCCGCTCTTTCTCGCCGTCCGCGAGGCCGACCGAGAGCAGTGGCTCGACTTTTTCGAGCGGTTCGGACTCCCGACCGCGTTCGAACGGCAACCGCGTGACCGACTCGACGGCCCGATCCAGATCGTGTTGGACCCGCGACCGGATCTCGATCCCCAAGAGATCGAGGGCTATCCGGTCGTCTCCCGAGAGGAGACAGTCGAGTACATGCGGGGACACTCCGCCCAGTTCCAGTCGGCGCTGTCGATGCTCGACCGAATGTACGACGACCTCGATCTCGACGTGGCCTATCGGGAATCGGAGCGGGTGCAATCGTGAGCTTCGAGGACCGAAGCGCCGCGCTGGTCGAACTCCTGGCGGAACTCGAGGAGCGCGACCTGCAGTACGTGCTGGTCGGCGGCTACGCAGTCTCCGCGTTCAATGCCCGTTTCTCGACCGATCTCGACGTCGTCGTCTTGCCCGACGAGAAAGACGCGTTCGTGGAGTTCCTCGAAGAGCGAGGATTCGAAAAGATGGACAGTCACCGGAAGAAGTGGGTCTACGACACCGAGGTCGTCGAATACGAGAAACGCCTCGCGCCGCGACAACCGATCGGGTTCGATCTGCTAGTCAACGGGCTCGGATGTCGGCAGACAAAGACCCAGTGGTCGTTCGACTATCTCTCCGATCACAGCTCGACGGAAGAGATCCGCGGCGGGACAGTCGTGACGACCGCTCGCGTCGTCGACGGCGCTGTCCTCGTCGCAGCGAAACTCCACAGCGGCCGAGAGACCGATCTGCGAGACGTGCTGGCTGTCGCCGAAGAGATCGACCTCGAAACGATAACGCCACACCTCCACCGAGGCGATACAGCGGCGCTTTCCGAGCGACTCGAACGCGGTATCGAAATCCTCGAAAGCGACGAACTCCGAAACGGATTCCGGAGCGATTTCGGGGCCGCTGCAGTCTCGGAACAGACGGTCGCTGATCTGAAAGCGTATCTCGCTACGCAAATCGACCGGCTTTCGTGATCGTCACTCCACGATAGTTTGTTCACTTCAGCCGCGAACAGAGGAGACACCAGCAATTCGTTCAGGAATATATTCCACCACGAATGTAAGAGTTTAAAACACATCGGACAGACACCCTCGGTCATGCCGACAGAGGGGCTGGAACTGGCAGACAGGGGGACCACACAGGGGACGCGAGACACGGGGGCCGTGCCACCGCCGCTGCCGCCCGACGACCCCGAAGCGTGGTACGCACCAGACGTGCGCTCACAGACCGAAGTCGCGCCCGGCGTCGTCGTCACCATCCGCGAGACCGACGCCGGATTCGCCTACGACGTGCGCGAACCCGCACTCGGTGAACAGGGGAGCGCCGCGCTGGAACGAGTCACTGACTACTTCGCCGACGCGAACCTCGACCGGCCGCGCACTCGCGAGGGCGCGGTCGAGCGCATGAACGAGGGGTTCGACCCGAAATACCGCCGCGTGCTCGACCGGCTGCTCGACACCTCGCCCGCGCTCCGCCGCCGTATCGAGTACCACGCGCTCGCCGACCTGGGCTGTCTCGGCCGGCTGACGCCCTACGCGCTCGACGACCGCATCGACGTCGCCGACGTGACCGACGACAGCGTCGTCGTCCACACCGACCGCTTCGCGCCCGCCGAGACCGACCTGCCCGCCGACCCCGAGTACCTCGACCGCTTCGCCAGCGAGCGCGTCGACCGCTACACTGTCGCCTTCCACGACTTCGACGTCCCCGTCGTCGTCTACCGCGAGAACCTGCTGGGTGCGGACGCGTTCCAGACAAAATACGCCGTCCGCGAACCCGACCTGTTGCCCGGCGACGAGGAACTGATCGAGGAGTGCAAATCGCGCATCTGGGAGACCGACGTCGACGGCGTCGTCGACGACGAGGCCGCGTTCGTCCGCGAGCGCGCCCGCGAACTGCTCTCGCGCAGACTCACCGCGCGCAACACCCGCGCCTGGCTGGACGCGACGCGCTATCGCGTGCGGAGCGCACTCGCCGAGTGGGAACTCGCCATCCCGCCGGTCGACGACCGCTACGTCGACGACCGCCTGGAGGATCTGGTCTACTACGTCCTGCGGGACTACGTCGGCTACGGCAAGCTCACGGTGCCGGTCCGCGACGAGAACCTGGAGGACGTCGAAGCGAACAGGGTCGGCGAGCGCGTCAAGGTCGTCCCGCGCGACGACGTCGGTCACGCTGGCCGCGTCCCGACGAACCTCACCTTCAAGGACGAACAGACGTTCGTCAACGTCGTCAAGCAACTCGCCGCCGACGACGGCACCGAACTCAACGCCGCGAACCCGAGCGCGAAGGTCAACCTCAGCCCGCCGGGCGTCGAGGAAACGGTCCGCTGTGCGGTGGCGCTGCCGACCGTCAGCGAGGACGGCCCGCACATCTCCATCCGGAAACAGGCTCCCGACGTACTGACGCCCGTCGACCTCCTCGAACAGGGGAGCCTCCCCACAGAGCTGGTCGCGTGGCTCTGGCAGTTCTACGAGCACCACGGCGTCGTCCTCTTCTGCGGTCCAACCGGCGTCGGCAAGACGACGCTGATGAATGCGCACATGCCCTTTGTCAGCTTCCGCGACCGACCCGTGAGCATCGACGAAGGCTCCCGCGAGGTGTGGCTTCCCCACGAAACCGGCGTCTCGCTCACCACCCGCGAGCATCAGGACGACTACAAGCAGGTCACGATGGCCGACCTGATGACCCAGACCAACTACCTCAATCCCGACGTGGAACTCATCGCCGAGGTCAACACGCCCGAGAGCTTCCGCACCTTCGCCGAGGCGCTGAACACCGGCCAAAGTCAAAGACTACTAATAGATTTCGAGGGATTGGCGACGTGAACCAGCCCCGTCGTAACTCTTGATTCTCTGTGGCTCAAAAGTTTCGTTAACGAAACAGTCAAACAAACAACCGTTGTCACGAGAGCGGTCAAGTGAACTTGAATTTGGTTAACCAAAACGTCCCGTCTAGTTCGTAGATGTCGGAATTGGGGGACTACCCTCTTGTTTTTTGAAAACCTCCGTTCAACCAACATCTATGTCCCAACAGGATCCGTTCGGTTTAGATCCCAGACATAGCAGAGTAATTGGCTACACTTTTGGGGTGCTTGTAACGCTGGTAGTGGCCGGGTTCGTTCTCTGTGCTACGGTGGTCGATCTGGGGATATGCTGAAAGGTGGCGACAGAGAAAGAGAGTCGCGGTTACTGTAGCACTTTCCAGCCGTTGTGAACGACCTGGAGTAGGCTACTCTGTTTCTGAATGCGGTCAAGCGCGCTCTCCGCCTCGTCGGGTGAGAGTCCGTCAAGACTGCCAGCGACATCTGCCACAGTCACAACGTTCCCCTTTTTACAGTCGGTCCGAAGGTACTGCTCGACCTTCGCTTTCGACCCTTCAACTTCGCCACCGTCCGCCGTGGCTTTTTGCGAACCGTCGCTGTCCGCTATCTTTGATCCGCCGCCTATGGGGTCAAGCCCAAACGTCTGACGGTCAAAATCCAACTCGGTCATGGTGGCGACTGTGTAGATACCAGCACACCGGCCTAGTCCGGGCGTCTGTTGGGAGTAGTTCGCCACGTAGGTTTCGCCGGACTCTGTAGCCTCTTTGAACCGCTTGCGATAGTCGTCGGGGTTGGATAGCAATTCTTGGCTGTCAAGGCCGTGGTCCCGCGCGTACTTTGAGAGGGCGTCATACGTCCGTGAGAGGTGAACCCGTAGCTCCTCTTCGCCCATACTACCCTCATGCACAACGTCGTAATGTTGCCCACGTTCAACGTAGTCCGCCGCTGCTGCCCGCTCGAATAGTTCAACGAACCTGTCCATGTGGCTCTTTCGCTGGCCGTCCGGCCCGATCTCGCCAGCGACGTGTCGCAAGGCGTCATCTAAGTCCGTCTCGTCAGGCAAGTCCGCTAATTCAACACCGTGTTCCTGTGCGAACGCCCGCATAAGCATCCAACCGAACGCGACTGTCTGTAGGCCCTGTATCTCCATGTCGTCAAGATCATACTCACCGTTCCACTCGCGGCGTTTCTGCCACACCAACTCGCGGGCGTCTTGCCACTTCGCCCGTAGCTCCGTCGCATCTCTGCCCGTAATCCAGCGATAGTATGCGAGGGCGTGGTTCGTCGGGTCCGGTGCGTGGTCCGGTAGCACTAGCTCACCGTCTTGAACGCGCCCCTCTCCTACTAATTTCTTGAACGTTGCTCGCGTCTCGGTTCCCTTGGCAGTCACCTCTTCGCGGAACGATACCATGATAGACCGCCGTCGTTCCGCTGGCCGCCGGATTTGCTCTTCGCCGCTCACGATAACCGGAGCGTGGGTGTGATACTCTTCAGTGGTTTGGTCAGCCCGACCGCGCGTAGCTGTCCCGCCAGTAGCCGCCTTTCGATACAGATCGTGGAATTGATCCAATCGGTAATCCTGTATCTCACTCGGTTTGTATTCGTCGTACCATACGGGGAGGCCATTCGAGGCCGCTAACGCGGACAGCATAGCGAACTTGGTATCCGCCACGTCGAACGGATCTTCCTCAACACCGAAACACCGCCACAGATACCGGAGTGTCGTGGTCTTACCGCTTCCGGTGTCGCCAGTAATATTCAGGTGGTTGAACGCGCCAGCGCCCCAGTCCTCAAAGATATACGGACGGAGGGGCGCGGCGTAGAACCACCCCAAGACCGCCAGCATACGAGCGGTGTCCCGCGTTTGAGGCAGGGCCGTAACTATCCTCTCCACGTCGTCGCTGTCGTACTCTGCCGTCTCTGTTGGCAGGCTCAGGGCACGTTCAAGGGCGACGTTCCGGTTGATATAGGTGTACCCCGGTTCGTCAACCCACCCGTCGCTGCCTAGTGATCCGTCCGGTGTCACCCACTCACCGTCATGTAGTCCGATGTGGTGAGTCCCCTGACGGACAGGTACATCCAGGGTCCCGATGTACTCATTCAATTCGTTTAACACCACTTCGGACTTGAGACTTGGCGGTGTGAACGTCAAACCGAACTTTCCATCTAAGACGTTATCCTTGAACCGCTGTTTTTTCTGCAGGTGTCGCGGCTCAAACTGCACGGAATGGGTACTGCCGCCAGATCGCCGCAGGTTCGCTTCAATGACTTCGCGGTTGTCAACCCGGAGAATACTCTCAACATCAAGCTCAAAGTTTAGCACTTCTGTTTTCTCGCCGTCCTCGACGTAGTAGGTCCGCCCATTCTCAACCACAATGGGGGTATCTGAGTCCGAACCGGTCGGTTCTCCGGTCTTGCCTGAATGTCCGCTATTATCGTCTTGGGCTACTTTCTGGCGTGCGTTCTCCCACGTTCTACGCCAGTAACTATCGCCACGCTCGCGGACTTTGGTGTTAGGCGTATTGCCTTCCCCTAAACCGTTCTCAAGCAACTCTCGCGCCTGTCGCTCCGGTACGTAGTTCTCGACCATGCGACAAGCCACGTAGAAATCAGCGTCCGACCTATCGCCGTCAAAGTCCAGATCCGCCCCCTCCGTCAGATACGTGACGATCTTCGAGTCGTTTCGGGCAACCTCTAACGCCTCTTCGTAGCCGTCAGAGTCGATATCGGTGGACAAATTGCCATTAGTGGCATTTTGTCCACTCTGCCCGCCACTGTCGCTTCCATCGTAGCCGGACTGCCGGAGCAAATCAACCAAGTCGTCTAACTCTATCTCTGCTATCGGTGCGTCGTTGGCGATAGTGTACGTGCCTTCGCCCTCTTCGCTACAGTCGTGCCAGTCCTTATCGCAACTGTCTAGCTCCGAACCAGGACCAACGACGTACTGGTTACGAACTCTCACCTCTCCCCATGACGGGACCGGATTGTAGACACCGATAGCGTCATTCAGGTGTTGGTCGACGTTCTCCCGAACAATCACATAGTATCGGTGGCCGCCGTTCGTCCCGTCCGTATGGGGCGACTCTATGGTAAGCGTCTCTGGCAGACTGTTGACCGCTTCGAGGCCGTCGCTATCAGCGTCCTCAGCATAGTCGTCAACATCCACATCAATCAACCATCGGTCGCCCGCAGGATTTGCACCCGCATACACGCCGTAGTTACCACTGATTCCCGCGAAGTTGCTATATCGGTTGTCCGGATCGTGGTGATTCACAACGCTGGCCTTCTCCCCGTCGCGGACTGGGATCAACCGATCTTCAAGTAGACCCGCTTCATTCAGTCTTTTCGCCAACACTTCGCGGTCGCTCACGCCGACCACCCCACGATTTGACGCCCGATTTGACGCCAGATATTGCTAGCCGTTAAACCATAATCGCAAGAGGGCACGGGCGAGTTAACGGATTTAACGGATTTATCGGGTATTCTCTGGAGGTGGGTCGTGTATGTGCGAGCGCGGGCACACGCATACCCCTCTAGAGAGAATCCGTTAAATCCGTTAAATCCGTTAACTACCCACTGCAGTCTGTGGGTTTTGGATTTAACACCCCCTGTTAAATCGGACCGGTTTGGTGTTAAATGGTCACTCATTCGTCATCACCGCTCTGGCAGAACACGCAACCACTCTCGTCGGACAGCTTCACGGTCCGTGAGGTGAGCGTCCGCCCGCACTCGGGGCACTCTTGGAGGTCGCCGTTCATCGGTGGCCCGCTCATGCTCTCGCCCTCCGTGGCGGCTCTTGGACAGATTCAGAACACTGTGGGCAGTAGTACAATCGCGCAGCAGCCGCAAGCAGCCGCCGAATATCGCTGCTGTTGCACCGAGGGCAACTGTAGTCCGGACGCCTCATGGTGAATCACCTGGCTTCAGTCGCAGATCCCCATCACGGACCGAATACGCAATACTCTCCACTGTTTCCGGGTCGACGCCAAGCTCTTCGAGATCCGCACTAGTAAGGAACACCGCTGCCCCAGCGGGGCTGACTCTCGCAGCGCGCTCGTCGCTCATTCCGACCACCCCTCCGTCAGACTTGACTGTTCGCCACTGTCGCGCCGCTCGCGCCATTGCTGATACAGGTCGCCAAGGTCGTCAACCTCTACCTGCCTATCCAACCTTCCAACCCACTGCAGAAACGCGCCGGTCCCGTGGGTGTTTTTCTTGTGGTGGTCCTGAGTCTCGTCGGACGTATCCCGGTCGTCGACGAACTCTTGACGGGCCGCCATCAGTTGTCACCTCCGAGGTAGTCGGGAAGATCAGCAGGATCAATTTCATCCCTCCACGCCTGTGCGACAGCTTCAAACGATGCAAATTCCGGCGCGTCAGATAGGTACGCGGCGAAACTACCGGGGTTTAGTCCTGAGTCGGTACGCTTTCCTTTGGCCCGCTCGTTAATGTTTCCGGGCCGGCTTTCGGTTCGGGACATGAGCTTGGACACTCCATTGAACGCGCCGAAACCGGCCCAGCATTCATCACCCCACCTGTGGGGTTTATTCGGAGGCCAGACGTAGGAACAGGTGCATACTTGACCTGTTCTGCCCGGCCCCCACCGGGCGGCTTCAACTACCCCCGATTAGTCCGGGGATTCGCGTAGCGCGTCCATTACATCCTCCAATCATGCTCGGGGGAAAATTATAACTTAACTCACTTTCAATGCTTTGAATATGGTGGATACAGACCCCCTAAAATCCGATAGAGGCATTCTGACGAAAAAAGACCGTGAATACCTGCTTGGCGAGGTTGATTTTTCGGAATACGAACGTCCGGAGAATCAGGAACAAGTGATTCGATCCAGAATACGCAAGAGGATCGAACTCGCTATCAAAGACTTCATTTTAATTGATGAACACCTCCCAGCAGAAGAATGGGACAGAATATTAGAAGAGTGGAGGGAGGCTCAGGAAGAGGTGAAGTCTCAAGCAAGCCGCACAGGTGAAGCTCCTAAACCGTCCGAGCGCCCGGAGGTTCTGAGGGGCCTCCATGCGGCAATGAGGTGTGTTCTCGATTCCTTTGGCATGGTCGGTGGGAGACACTACGCCTTTATGGCCGTCCAAGACAGCCTGAAACAAGCCGTCCAGACTCAATCTGTGATTCAAAATGACGAATTTTACTATGGTGAACTAAAGTTCGATACTGGCGATTTGGAAAATGACACAATAGACTTAGAAACGGCGTATGAGATTCTAAAATCGGCCACTGAAAAGCAAGAAGAAAACCACGAACTCGGCGAAGTTGAACAAACGCTGTTTGAGATATTAGACGAATTTGTTGATGAGTTGCCCGATATGAGTGGGTCAGATTATATTGGTCTGATAGATGCGCTATATCATAAGAATCGAATCTCTCAAAGAGACTACGAGATGTACCGGAATATGATGTGGGAAATGGTTTGGGGAGAGAAAAAGTCGGCAATCAATGAAGCGTTAGATGATTGGAACCTGATTCTTGACCGCGAGCAGTGACCCACCTCGCCCCTTTTTGGGATAATCGTGCGATTATTCGCATATGGACCGAATTGAGGCAATGGTCCCGCCGCCGCTTGACGAGGGCATAGAACAGTACCGAGAGCAACAGGGTTTCGAGAATAAATCACAGGCCATTCGCGCCCTTCTCCGGCGGGGGCTGGAAGAATGAGCCGCGAAATTCTCCAAATCCCGGTGGACACCACCGCACACCCAGAAACCGAACAACGCTGGCATGAGCTTCGGGAGGCAGTCGCGTCGGAACTCGGCGTTCAAGCGGGCAAACTCTCGAAGTGGGAGATCCTTCGAGAAGCGAGCGAGGCATACTGTGGCGGGGATTCACTCGGCGCGTGGCGGGATGATGAAAATGAGTAGGAACCGCACGTTCCGTCCTCGAATCAGTCGGGACCAACGGGATCGGGTACTCGAACACGCCGAACGGCTGAATGGGACTGAACCGGAACATGGGTTCCATCACGGGGTAGAGCTTCTGACGCGCTATATTGATGTACTCTATGAAGAGATAGATGAGTGTCCCGACTGTGGTGGGGCAACTATTTCGACGGATAAACCCATCCGCTCCAAGAACAAACGGATCACCCTCCCAGCTGGGACGTACCGGTGTGAATCGTGCCGTAGCACCTTCAGCGCCCTCGAATACATGGACGTAGCACACCCCGAAGAGGCAGAGTTACCGGCACTACCACGCTCACAGCGGGGCGAAGAGGGCAACACCGGCAGGGGCGATCCGGGTTCCAACGCCACAGACAGTCGCTCGCGTAACCCTCCAGGCAATTGGTAGCACCCACGCGAAACCACTCACGTAGCAGGCACATTCATGCTACCAGCCATACAGCAACGGATAAAAAGAGTACAGAGAAACGGTTACACTGCCGACGTAGAAGGCTTCAACCCCGTATTATTATCGCTGCACGTACCTACCAACGCGGGATAGGGAGCAAGGACTATTCACGAGAGACTACATTAGTTGTAGTCACGCGATAAGCCACAGACACGCCGAGATTCGTACAAACAACAACGGCGAGCATACCATGTATTGTATATGCGTATAGAGAAACCACACCCTGCTATTGGTAGAAGAGGGGGCGACGGCCTGCGCCGTGTCGCTCTTTCTCTCTGATAGAGAGACGGCTTGACGGCCTACAGTTAGGTAAGTAACGCGCGAAGAGTAATCACCACCACCCCAGTCAGTAGGGTACACACTATGAACACGCGATAGGTGTGAGACGATCCTGACTGGGGAACGCCCCTCGCATCTCATGCTGTAGTGTGGACAGTTTGGTAGCGCACACGACTGATAGGGCATCAGCTGGGATAGAATCTCAGCAGTGGCCTGTGGCTCACGACTCTCAGGGTAGCGCGCGGACACGAGGGCAACTCACCCGTCCCTCGACGTGGGTACAGGCTCGTGTCCGTTGCTGTTGTGTGGGTTCGCTATCCTTTCGTATCGTACTCTTCCCACCACTCTACCCGCTCCCTGTAGGAGTCAGCATTTTGGAATGGCGGTGGAAGTTCGTCTTGCTTATCGGCTCCTGTGAATACGTATCCAAACCAATAGCCGACGTGCCAGCCGAGTGTTTCACTACCGTCTAGTTTGGTTTGGATCGTGACATTGAGATAGCGATATTCGCCACCGTCAAGCTCAATGCGACGCCCATGACGCACGAGATTGGAGCCGGGATCTCTCGACTCGTCCCGGCGGATCACAATCTCCGCTTCATTCACTGATTCAACCTCATTGAGGGTGAGATTGTCGGGTGCGTATTCGTTATGAGATTCGTAGTAGTCTATCGCGTGGCCTATCTGTTCCTCGACGACTTCCCTGGTATACTCGTAGCTCGCGTAATCGATATAATAAGAGATGTTCCCCGTGTCGTGTGGTGGGAGTCTTTCGGCAGACTCTTCCCGAATTTCTCGCATTAGCGGGAGTGGTTCTTGGCCATGTTGACGACCGTAGACATGGCCAAATTCGTGTTTCAATACGCTCGTCGTATCGGTAGGGATCAAACCATCAACGACCCGAATATCCGCGTGTTTGACGTAGTGGTTCTTATTCAATATATCGCCACATCCGAGAATTCTGGATCCATTCTGTTCAACCCCGTCACAACTGTGAATGTAGTCGGTGACAGTCACCGTTAGGTCGGCTTCGCTGGCGTTGGGTTGGACTGTCCAATTGGCTGTGTAATTCCCATATCTCTCGTCGTTGGTTTCCCAATATTCTACGGCCTCACGCACGTTTTTCGTATATGTCCGCTCAACACTCGTCGCGTAGGTAATATTCACAATCAGCCTGTCCCCTCCCCACGGGTGGGCATACCGTATTTCGGGGTCGGGTACAGTCGCACTTGACGTAGGATTTTCATGGCCGACAACCAACAATAGAGCTTGAACCGTCTTCGCCGTCACAACCTTGTCCGTGTAGATGCCCCGGACGTTGATCGTGTAGTCGCCGCGGAGATCGTCTCTGTCTGTGAGGTAGTGCGAACAGTAGATATAGCTCGTGTTTGCGGTTTCGCCGTCGCAGGTAGAAATCTCCCGCTGGTAATCAATCACCACATCTGCCGCCTCCTGACTCGCGTTCGCGTCAAATTCAACCTGCACCCCAAGCCGATTCAATTCAGGGTGGTCGTTTAGAAAGCGGATTGCGGCACCGGCTTCGTCCACAAGATTCCGATCCGGGAATCTGTTTTGAGCAGCTGTGACTGTGATTGATTGTACCGGTGTGGGCGTCGGTGTTGCGGTTGGTGTGGGTGTAGTCGTTGGTGTCGGGCTTGGTGTTAGCGTAGCAGTGGGTGTGGGGGTTGGAATTGCGGTTTGGTCCGCTGGTGATTGTACTGACCGTGTTGGATTGGGACGCTCACTTTCGGTAGGGGTAGGTGTCAGTGAAGCTCTTGATGTGTCTGAGTCTACTGGTGTCGGCGTAGCGGCTGTATCCGTTTTGTCCGTCCCAAGTATCCCGCCACATCCAGCGAGAGCGACAGTACAAACAACGATGATTAGTAAATGAAGACGCCTCATACCACCCTCACCCACGTTTTAGGGAATGAACCTGCCATAATCTGGTATATGATTGCATAGGTGATATTCCTAATGGCAAATCATTCCACCCTTTCACGGGTGAAGTGGCGGGGCTATTCGGTCATGGCATGAAGTCAGACATATCCGGTCCGCTCTCTTGCCCGTCCTTCCGTGGGTCGGACATGAACGGCAGGCTCTCTTGTTCGCTACCATCGGGATCGTTTGTCTGCGGCCCACGGTTCACACTCTCGCGAGTGTCCTCGAACAACCCACCTTCGGATTGTTCGGTGGCTGTCCGGCTTTCCCGCGCTTCGGTCGGTGTCGGTCCAATATCTAACGATGCCTGTTGGTCCCTGTCGTCGGTGAATCCGGACACTTGAGGCGCGTTTTCACCCGATCCGTTCTGCGACCCGGTTTTACCCGCGCCGGGGGTAGGGGTAGAGCCGGAGAAACCACCGCTCGGTAGGTCAATACCCGGTAAATCGAAGCTATCCATGTCGCTTGCCCACTGTGCGGGTGAATCGGCTATCGGTGCGCGTTCCTGTTCGTCCACATCCTTCGCCCGTTCCGACCGTGACTCATGCTTTTGCGCGGGTTGGAGTGTATCGATACCGGATAGTCGTATTGTGCCGGGTTCTGTGCCCACTCAATCGGGTCGCGCGTCACTTCTGCGTGTTTCTGCTCGTCTAGTTCCTGTGCCCGTTCACTACGTTGTTCATGTCGCTCTTGAAGCGTCTCGAAGTCACGCCCGGATCCAACGGGTCGCCCGAACGTATCCGATTGTGAAAACGCAATATCAAACACGTCGTCATTGAATCGTTGCTCTTCGCGGAGGAACCCTATCGCGTCACTGTCCTGATTGAGTAGGGCCGGTTCTTTCGCGGATTCAACACGCTGTGCAGAGGCGCGTTCCGCCTGCCCACTCCGTCGCCCTCGGTTATCTGTCTCTGCCGTGTCTTGGCGCATGGACTCAACACCAATCCCCGCACGGGACTGTTGCGCGCCGCCTTTGGCCGCTCGCAACTTCGCTAGCGAACTTTCGACGCCTTCGCCGGGACTGTAGTAGTCTGTCCACTCGGTCGCGCCCTGTGCCTGGAGCGCGGCCTTCGCGGACATGGCTTCAAACCCGTGCTGTTGCCAGGTGAACGACGTAGTACGTTTGAGCGTCTGTTTTTCCTGTTCTGAAAGGGTTGCCTGCCCGTAGCTCTGTCTGTCACCGGTTTGGGAACCGAAGGCTTCGGACTCAACCCGATTGACGATCCGGTCCGGCGTCGAGGACTTGAGCACAACCGTCTTACTTCGCTTGTCGTCGGACGGGGCGCGATACTGTTCGATCCGGCCCCGCATTTCGTTGGCGGCGTCTCGTGAACCAAATTCTATCTGAGGCATAGTATTAGTCAAGACCGGGGTTCTTGAGCGGGCCACCAATACCGGGGTTACGAGTGGGGGCGGGTGGCATGGTTATTACCGAAAAATAGGCTTCCAACCCCGTTATAAAGCGGTGGCCAGGGCGGATTTGCGGGGCTATGATAGGCCAGCGTCCGCGAAGGCTTGGTTCACAACGTCCGCCGTGGGTGCGTTTAGATAGGGTTCAATCGCTTGGAAACTACTCCACCCACCAACTGTCATAACCACACGCGGATTCATGCTCTCGTCTACCAGCAACCGCTGTGCGAACCGCCTGCGAAGATCGTGACTCGAAACGTGGTGAAAGTCGCCGTCACCCGTTTCGTCGGCTGCACGGCCCGCTGTACGCTCTACAACACCCCGCACAGCGCGGGGAGTGAGTTGGATGAACGAATCGCCTGGGGACACGTCCTCGGCGTTCTGATAGCGGTGTAGGTCCCGCTCAACGTCCTTCGGCAGATAGGCGTCCCGTGGCTCACCGTTTCCGTTCTTAGTGTCTTTGCCTTCCGGAACCCGCAGGTGGTAGTGTTGGCCGTCCGCTGTTCGTTTGATATGCTTGGGCTTGATTTGTGGAATCTCGAAGGCCCGGAGTCCGACGTAGCCACCCAACTGAATAATCAAATCGTCTCTGTGGCTGGCCGCCACTCGACGGAGCTGTTCTAATTCGTCGTCATTCATCCAGACTTTGTATGTGCCCGCTTTCGCGGTCCCTTCGAGGCGCATGGTTGTTTGTTAGGACAAGTCGGAACAAAAGAGAGGGTCGCCAGGGGCGATAGGAGAGATATACCCCTGTCTGTGTGGGGTCCGGTTCCGACTTCATTCACAAGTCGGAAAGTTAGACTCAATAAGACTTCTATTCCGAGCTACCCGATCAAATTTGACGGCTGTCGATTTTAGGCGTCATCTCCACCAGACTCGCCCTGAGTTTCGTCAGCAGACTGTACTAGATAGTTATTGCCCTTCTGATTCTCAATCATTTTCACGATTCCTAAACTTCGGTGAGTGAGAGTAGCTGCATGAAATGTTGAGAGAACTCTATCCTGTAGCTCCTGATCGGATTCCAGCCGCTTCACATCAAAACCAAGTTCTTCAGCTTTGCTAACCGATATTGGACGGCCATGACTTCTGAACTCATTCCGGCTCGCTAAGGTTTTAGCCAGTTCTGCAGCCCGATTTTCGGCGTCATTTGCGTCACTGAACATATATTCTTCAGCCCATGTTTTAGCGAGTTCCTCGGAGAGCTCTATTGCATCTTCACACTCAGCAATTAAGCTGGGGCCATATTGAGGGATCATTGGCCCCCATGGACCGATATCATCAGATTCGTGATATTCTTCTCTCGCAGAATCAAATTGATCAAGGATCGCATGTGCAGGTACTACCCGCCTTCCTAGCCCCGTATTGATACTAAGTTGAGGGTCAACGGGACCAAGAGCAGAATGTTTACCCATAATAACCTTATCAGCAGCACAGCACATGAGTGAAGCCGAGGACATAGCTGCTTCAGGCACAATTATTCGGATATTCTCAAACAAAGCGCGGAGGTAGTCAATGATCTGTTCCGCCGCTTCAGGACTCCCACCAGGGCTATGGATTACTAGATCAAGGTCCTCATGAGTGTCAAATCCAGAGACAGCTTCCATGAATCCATGGACATCTGACCTCTGAATTTGATGACTGGCATGAGAATCAGAACCCTCTGTCCAGCCTGTAGAGTACAAAATTGAGTTCCGGTCTGTATAATCAGCTAACCTCTGAAGATGATGTCGTCTGACTGTCTCAAACGGTGTGTCGTCTCCTTGCTGTTGCTGATTCTGTATCTGCTGAAGAACAGCACCCCAGTTTGGCATACTTTACTCCCAAAGGATTACCGCGTCGTTGTTCCCCTCACCCACCGTAAGGGACTTTTCTTTGCGCCGATGGAACGCCTCTTCATCGCCCTGAATTGCCATTAATTCCTTCGCACCTGGCTCATCTGCATCTTCCAACATATCTCGGAGGTCTTCCATACGCTCCGATTCGCCACCGTCGTCGACCCTTGATTTTTCGGACATGTGAAATTAGTCGGTTTTGCACCGACTACTGTACTTCTGATTTGGAGGTTAAGACATAAATTTGTTGGTGAGCTATTATCACACTGAATACCGGCCTTTCATGCGGTCCAGTTGCGGGATATCATGAGAATTCAAGACTGAATGAGTTACACGTTCAGTTTGAAAATATTCTCGCGATAGACCGGTTCAATATCCTCGTAGTAGGTGTGAATATACTCATCAATTGCACCGCGGTCCTCAAGCGTGGCTGTTCCTGCCGTGTCGCCGCGCATATACTTGATTAGCTCTCTATTCAGGTCTTCCTCAACCCGCCAATAGGTCGTGAACCGGTGTCGCCCGTAGTGGCTTGTCACCGGTCGGTATTCATCCGTTTCGGCGTATTCCGGATGGAACGCTTCTTTCCAGACTTTGTTAATATCGCTCTTTTGCAGTTGCCCCCGCTGGTTTTTCGAGAGAAACAGCCACGGTTCATCGTTGTCCGGCCGAATTAGGAGATATTGGAGTAGCGCCTGCCGTAGTTCATCGTCCAACGGTAACATTCGCGGTCGACGGGACTTGTTCCCTTCTCTGTCGTGGGGGATATAGACTACGTTTTTCCTGCCGTTGATCGGTGTAACGTCACCCATTTCCTCGTAGTGGTCGCGCACGTCGCTGATATTGAGATGGATTTCAGACAGTTTGATGTTACACACTTCGGTCGCTCGAAGGCCCAACTTCAACTGAATCAGCACAAGCGCCCGGTCCCGAATGTGTGTGATCTCTTCGATCTTTTCCTGTAGTTCGTCAATGGTCAACCGCGGTGGTTCCTTTGGCCCGTCGTCGTTGAGATCCACCGTCTCTTTCGCTAAGTCAATCGGGTTGTAATCCTGTGGGTGGGGAAATGCGGCGTCCTCTTGCCAATACTGGTATGCCGCATTAAGGTACATTAGCCGATTTTGAATCGTCCCAGAAGCATTACCGCGTTCGTCGCGTAGATACTCCACCCACCCCTTGACGTGGTTTTCGTTGGGACAAGCAGGGTGTCGGCCGTGCCGGTTCATATACTGTTTCCACTCACGGAAAGATCGTTTGTATTCGCCTACAGCAGCGTCAGATAGATCCTTGGTAGATAGTCGCTCTTCTTTGTATACCTCGAAGGGGTCAATATCGGTTTCCTCGAATGTATCGGCATACTTCTCAAGCGGGTCTAGCTCTCGGTCAAATGCGTCGGCAAGTTCCTGTCGTGCGTCGGATTCAGGCATTGCTCTTCTCCATTTTGCGATTCCATATTTTGCGGGCGCTACTCCCCGGTTCGCTCGCAGCCATGTGGAACGGGTTGTATGAGTGGCGGTGTTCTGTGTGGCACTTGAGCCACTCATAGAACCCTTCAATCACGTTCCAGTGTTGATAGGCCCTATCCCTCGAAAACCGAGAAAGTAGCTCCTCAGACCATGCCTCAACGTCGTCAGGTTGGGCTAACGCATGGTGTCGGCCTTGAACAGCCATGTGTTCTTTCCACCGCCGGGAGAACCGTGCCCACTCTTCGCCCATTCGGTCGGAAAGTTCAACTGTGGCACGGTAATCCGCCCAGGGATCCCTACCTTCGTAGGCACTTTCAAATTGGTAGAAACGCCGTCCCTCCGGTACGTCCGACAGTTCCTTGAACACACCAAGGCGGTCCTGTGGCGACTGTCCTTGTGCCATTATTCATCCTCCGTGGGGTAGAACTCTCCACCGTCTTTTCGCAATTCCGTGCCTTCGAGCGCATCTAAGTGAGGTTGTAGCCTTTCAGGTACGGTGTCGGCCAACTTCTGCCCAATTTCACCATATGTCACGCCGGGATTCTCTTCGACAAATTCCAGAATCGTCGCCCGTTCGCTGTGGTGTAACTGGTTCTCCAAATTCTCAATCCGGTCGCGGGCGTGGGCCAACTCTTCTTTCAGGTCGTTCCGTTGCTCGCGTAGTTCCTGGGCGTTTTCGTCCGGTTCAACCTGAGCATCGAACTTCTTCCGTCCGGCTTCAACCATTGCCTGTATCCACTCGGATACAGACATATCCATCTCGTCGGCGTCCTCTTTCCACGTCTCATACTGCTCTGGCGTTGGATACGTCATCGCCGGTTGCTTGTCTGTATCAGTCATCCCTCTTCTCTAAACTCACCAACCGGTTCTGTCTACTAATAGATTAAGACTTTACACCGGCCACGGGATCATCGGCACCACCCACGCCGCGGACGTGGAGACGCTCGTGAATCGCGTCGTCGAGCAAGACGTGCCGACCTACCTCCTCGACGAGGTTGATCTCCTCGTCTTCCCGCGCCACGTCGACGGCGAGCGCTACGTCGGCGAGGTGATCGAGTTCGTCGGCGAGGAGCGGTTCCGCGAACTCGATCGCGAGCGCGACGACGGCACCTGCGGCATCGTCCGGAAAGGCGACGCGACCGTCTACTGGAACGCCGTCGCGCGCCGGCGCCACGACGGGAGCTACGACCTCGCCTACGACCACCCCGACCTGCACGACAAGCGCACGGACTCCGGACCCGCCGACGCCGGAGACGGAAACGACGCACCCGAGCGCCGCGTCCAGACCGACGTCTTCGAGCGACTCGCCGACCTGACCGACAGCCCGGTCGACAGCGTCAAATCGGCGTTCCACCGGAAACACCGCTACGTGCAGTACCTCCAGCGCGAGGGCGTCACCGACGGCGAGGAGTTGTTCGCGCTGCTTGCCGACCTCGAGACTGACGAAGCGGCGACCGTCGAGCGGATCCGCCACCACCGGAGCGGTGAGCACACCCGGCGAACGACCGCGACCGGGACCGACACGTCGGTCGCCGACGGCGGAGTGGCGGACACTGACGGCGGAGTGGCGGACACTGACGGCGGAACGGCGACCGACGACAGCGCTCGGTCGCCTCCGGAGGAGACGGATGGCAACTGAGCGCGAGAGCGTCGTCGGCGTCGACCACCCGTTCGCGGTCGTCGACCGGGCGCTGTACGCACTGTTTTCCCGGCGGGCCGACAGTGCGCGCCACGACCGCGACCGCCACCGCTACCGCGCCGCAGCCGTCGGCACCAGTTTCGAGGTGTACCTCTCGCGGGTCTACGGTCTCTCGTGGCTCGTCGCGCTCGGTGCGTTCGTCGCCGCATCCGCGCTCGCGCTGGTCGCTCCCGCCGGCCTCTTCGCGGCCGCCGTCTCGTTCGTCGGCGACGGCCTGCCGGTCCTGAACCGGATGCGCGCGCCCGCCGTCCCCCGGGTCGTCGTCGGCCTCGCGGTCGGGGGCCTCGCGGGCGTGCTCGCGAAGTGGGCGACGGTCAGGCTCGGTGGGCGCTATCTCGCCTGGCGTGCGAAGGCTCGGCGTGCGGACATCGAATCGACCCTGCCCGGAGCGGTCCGGTACCTGCAGGTGCTCGCCTCGGGCAGCAGCGACCAGCGCGGGATGCTCCGGCGGGTCGCCGACCAGCGCGCCTACGGCGAGACGAGCGTCGCCTTCCGGCGCGCGCTCAACGAGGCGACCCTCGCCGGCAGCCTCGACGCCGGCCTCGAACGCGTCGCCCGCGATACCCCCTCGCGCGACCTGCTCGCCCCTTTCCTGCTGAAGTACCGCGAGCACGCCGACCAGGGGACCGACGCGCTCGCCGACTACCTCCGGATGGAAGGGCGACTGCTCTCGCACCAGCAGTCCCGCACCCACGACCGCGTCGGCGGCTACCTCGAACTGCTCGCCGAACTGTTCGTCGTCCTGCTCGTCTTTCCGGCGCTCACGGTCCTGATCGTCACCGTGATGAGCGTCCTCTCACCGGGGCTGTCCGCGCCCGTCGCGACGCCGCTCGGGACGATGACCGCCCGCGAGATTCTGATCTACGCGAGCATCGCGTTCGTGCTCGGCGTCGGTGCCGCGTCGGCGGCCGTCGTCGCGAGCGTCCGCCCGACCCAGCACGCCATTCCCGATTACGAGGCGCCGCGAAACCCCGTCGACGTGCTCCGAACGGCGACCACCAATCCCGCGAGCGCGACGCTGGTCTGTCTGCCCGTCGCGGCCGGCGTCGCGGTCGGTCTCTGGGCGCTGGGTTACGCACCCGCGAACGTCCTCCTCCTCGCCTACGTCGCCTTCGGCCTGCCGGTGGGTCTCGTCGCCGTCCGCCGGGCGCGCATCGACGACGCGAAAGACCGCGAGATACGCGACTTCGTCCACGCCATCTCGGGCCACGTCGCGCTCGGACGCCCGTTCTCCGAGGCAGTCGCGACCGTCGCCGAGGAGGTCGACCACGGCGCGCTCCAGGGCGACGTGGAGTCGCTCGCCTTCACGCTCTCGCTGACGACCGACGCCCGCAGCGAGGGCGACGACGTCCGGGCAGCCGCGCTCGACCGCTTCGTCGACGACGTGGGGACGCCGATGGCCGAACAGACCATCGGCCTCGTCGTCGGCGCACTCGAGGCCGGCAGTGAGACCGAACAGGTCTTCGAGACCCTCCAGACCGAAATCGGGAAACTGTACCACCAGCGAAAGGAACTCCGCTCTGAACTGCTCGTATACGTCGCCGTCGGCTGGACGACCGGCCTGCTCGTCCTCGGGATCATGGTGGCGGTCAACCTCTCCGTGCTCGACGGGTTCACCCAGCTGGCGTCCGTCTCGAACGTCGAGCAGGCCGGCGGCGCGGGCGGGTTCGCACTCGACGCAGACGCCGTCCAGCCCGCCCGCGAGCAGTGGCGCTTCTACCTCGTGACGCAGGCGACGATGCTCGCCTGTGGCTGGTTCGCCGGCACGACGAGTCGCGGCCGCTACGAGGCGCTACTGCACTCCGCGGCGCTCGTCGGGATCGCCTACGTCGTCTTCGCGGGGGCGGGGATGGTATGAGCGGCGCCGCATCCCCGTCGACCCACCGGGAGCGCGACGCGAACGACACCGGGCGCGCCCAGTCGAGCGTCGTCGGCGTCGCGCTCCTGCTCGGTGCGACGGTCGTCGCCCTCGGTGTCCTGACCGCGAGCGTCGGGACGCTCGTCGACGGACAGGCCGCCCGCACCGACGCTGACCGCGTCGCCGCCGACTTCGAGGACGCGCTCCGACCGGTCGAGACGACCGGCCACCGCGTCGGCGAGGTGCGCTTCGCCGAGGGACATCTCACGACGGTCGAGCGCGACCTGCAGATACTGGTCGACGACCGCGTCGTCAGGACGGTCGAAGTCGGCGGGCTGGTGTACGAGCGCGGCGACCACCGCGTCGCGTCGGTCGCGGGGGCGGTCGTCCGCGAACGCGGCGAGAGCGAGCGGGTGGTCGCCCGACCGCCGATATTCGGCTCGGCCGCCAGCGACGTGCTCGTCGTCGGCGCCGCGAAACTGAACGCGAGCGGACAGAGCGCGGGCGGGAGCCACGCCGCGGTCCGACTCACGACGAACGTGAGCCACGACCGCCACACGCTCGGAACCGACGAGTACGCCGTCGCCGTCGAAACCGAGAGCCCGGCGGCCTTCGAGCGAGCCTTCGCCGAGCGGGACGCGACGATCACTCGACGGGACGTCGACGGCGACGGGACGCCGAGCGTCGTCGCGACCTTCCCCGGCGACAGGCGGACGTATCTCGTCGTCCACGACATGCGCCTGGAGGTGGGCGATGGCTGACCCCGAGAGCCACCGGATCCGTCCCGGACTGACCGGAGACGCGCGCGGCGTCACGCCCGCCGTCGGCAAGACGCTGGAGATCGGGCTCGTCGTCCTCTACGTCGCGCTGGTCACCACGGTGTTGCTCGCCGGCGTCGTCCCGGAGTACCGCGCGGCCGCCGGCGCCGAAGTCGGCGACCGCGTCCTGGTCGCCGCGAGCCAGGACGTCGAGCGTGCGGTCCCCCCGGATGGGACCGACACGACCGTCGAGCGGACGGTCCAACTGCCGGCGACCATCGCCGGAACGGGCTACCGGATCCGGGCCGACGGCCGCCGGCTCGTGCTCGAGCATCCCGACGCGGCCGTCGGCGGGGCGGTCCGACTCGTCCTCGGCGCGCGCGTCGACCGCGTCACGGGCACCTGGGAGAGCGGCGCCGAAACGATCGTTCGCGTCACTGACGATTCCGACGGTCTCGTGGTCGAACTCGCCGAGCGGGAGGGGAGTGGATGAGCCGACGACGGGACCAGCCGACGCGAGTGCGGCCCGATGACGACCGCGGCCAGGCGAACCTGGTCGCGCTCGTCGCGGCGCTGTTCGCGCTGACGAGCGTCACGGTGGTCGCCGTCGCCGTCGGCAACGGCGCGCTCGCCGGAGAGACCCGGGACCCCGCCGAGCGCCACGCCGCGACGGCCGTCGCAGACAGGCTGGTGGCCGCCGACTCGCCGCTGACGAACCGGTCGAACGTCATCGACGCGGGTGCGATCCGCTCGGTGACTGCCGCCGACCTGCGCCGCTGGTATCCGGTGCTCGACGACCGGGCCTTCAGCGTCAGCCTCGATGGCGAGACGATAGCCGCATCCGGGTCGGCCGAGCGCGGGACGACGATGCGGCGGATCGTCCTCGTCGAGCGGACGACCGACACGACGATCCAGCCGCGCTTTCGCACCGGCAACCGCGTCACGCTTCCGCGGCGCACACCCGATGTCGGACTCTCCCTCGATCCGCCGGAGAACGTCAGCGTATCCACCGTCCGCGCGAACGACCGGACGGTGTTGCACGACCCCGACGGCCTCGCGGGGGAGTTCTCCATCGACGTCTCGCGGCGGGAGACGGTCCGGTTCACCTTCACCGCGAACGGGACGCTCGAACACGGCGACGTCGACCTCTCGCTGTCGCCGCGTCGGACCACCAAGGCCGAACTGGTGGTGACCGTCGGTGACTGACCGCCCGCCGAACTCGCGGCACCGCTCGGCGGCCGGGTCGCGACGGCAGTCGAGACCCGGCGTGAGCGACCGCGCACAGCTCCCCATGCCCGCCGTCGAGGGGGCGCTCGCCGTGCTCCTGATCCTGGGGATCGCCGCGGGGTTCGCGCTCGGCGTGTCCGAGCCGGACCGAAGTGACGCACAGCTTGAGGCCTACGCCGCAGACGCGGCGACGATTCTCGGTTCGGAGCCGCCGCGACACCGCGGCGGGACGCGCCTGGCCGAGGTGACCCGCTCGGCCGAAACCTTCGAGCGCGAGCGCGACGCGCTCGGCCGGCGCGTCACGCGCATCCTTCCGGACAACCTCATGTATCGGATCGAGACGCCACACGGGACCGTCGGTCACCCGAAACCGGACGGCGTCGCCACCGGTGTCGCGACGGTGCCGACCCGCCACGGCGAGGTCACTATCAGGGTGTGGTACGCGTGAGTGACACGCCGCGGGACGAAGCACCGACGGACGGTGCTCTGACAGTCGGACTGGCGGGGTCGCGCCGCGGCCAGCTCGTCTTGCTGTCGGGCGTCGTCGTCGCGCTCGCACTGCTGGCGATGCTCGCGGCTTTCCTCCAGCTGGGCTACGGGGGAGACGCGGCGACCGACGGGGACGGCCGCGTCACCGACGCGGGCGCGTACCTCCAGCGCGTGACCCACGACGCGGCGAGCGACCTGCGCGGCGAGTACGCCTGGAGCGAGCGCGAGCAGGCAGTGCGCGAACTCGAACAGCGACTCGAATCCGATCTCGCGACACTGGAGCGGGCCCGCGCCGAATCGGGCGTCGTCACGACGGCGTCGTTCAACCGGACCGCAGCCGGGCGCTGGGCCGCGGACAACTGCCCGAGCGGTCCCGCCCGCGACTTCGGCCCCTGTCGCGTAGACGAGGGCGTCGTCGTCCAGGAACGGGACGGGCGGACGCTCGTGCTCGCGGTCGCCTACGACCTGACCGTCGCGACCGAGCGGTCGACGACGCGGCTGACGACCGTCGTCGAACCCGTCGAATAGTTCCCTCGTGGGAACCGTTAAGTGGTGTAGCCGCGACGGGTCGACTATGGTCGAACCCGGTCGCGAGACCCAGTACACGGAGTCGGACGTCATCGGCGTCTTCAGGGAGCGGGAGGACTACGCCGAACCGCTGACCGCGAGCGAAGTGGCCGCCGAGTTGGACTGCTCGCGACGCACCGCGCTGAACCGACTACACGACCTCCAGGAGTCGACCGACGTCACGAGCAAGAAAGTCGGCGGACGGAGTCGCGTGTGGTGGATTCCGGTGCGACTCGACGACTGAACTGCGGGCTACGGGACCCGATCACGGTCGTGACGGCGGGCCGAACGCCGCTCAAAAACCCCACTCCTCGGCGCGAGCCTCGGCTTCCTCGCGGGCTTCCTCTCTGATCGCCGCGACCTTCTCTTCGTCGTCGAGGAAGGCTTCGACCGCGCCGACCTGCCGGTCGGCGGTGTCGTCGCCGGCGTCGGGTTCCCCGCGGCCGACGTCTGTCGGCGCATCGCCGGACTGGACCCGGGAATCGCGACTCCGACCGGCGTCGTCGTCGACCCCCGTTCCGCCGGGCGCCGGTGACGCCGCCTCGCGCGTGCGCTCGGCCAGTGTCGAGTCGCCCACGAGTCGCTCGGCCGCCATCCCAGGCGGGACGCGAAACGAGTCGCGGACGTGGACGCGCTCGAGGGCACCGGGGTCGACGGCGAACAGTTCCAGCCGGTAGGGCCCTTCGGTGGCGAGATCGGCCAGCGCGGGCGGGCCGCCTCGCTCCGTGCCGGTGTGGTAGGCGACGACCGGGACGCCCCGCTCGAAGGTGACGATGCCGTGGCCGTCGCCGTCCAGCAGGAGCGACCCCTGGGGTTCGAGGACGGCGTAGCCGGTCGTCTCCCGGTCGAGGGCGTCGACGAGAGCGGTCCGCGGGTCGGTGACCACGCGCGACCGGACGAGGCGGCCGTCGGGGAGTCTCATGGTGACTCGGGAACCACCGCGCTCCGGAAGCGGTCGGCGACGGTCCCGGAGTCGCCGTCGCGGACGTCGAGCGCGCGGGCGGCCTCACGGTAGGCACCGGCCGCCTCGGCGGCGGGCGCGTGAGCGAGCAGCGGACGGCCCGCCCGGCGAGCCGCGCGGACGTCCTCACTCGCGGGCACCGTCGCGAGCGTCGGTCCCTCGAAGTAGCGCTCGGCCTTGGGTGCGATCTGCGAGATAGCGTCGTCGTCGCGAACCTTGTTGAAGAGGATACCCGCGGTACCGGTGTCGTAGGAGGTGGCGTACTCCTGGACTTTCAGGCCGTCCGACAGCGACGGGATCGTCGGTTCGAGGACGACGACGACGCGGTCGGCGAGTACCACCGGCAACACGGCGGCCCGACTCGAGAGCGTGGCCGCCGAGTCGAGCAGGATGACGTCGGTGTCGGCCGCGAGCGTGGCGACGACGTCGCGCAAGCGCGTCGGGTCGGCACTCGCGAAGTCCGCGAGACTCGTCCCGCAGGGGACGACCGAGAGCCCGTGGCGCTCGTAGACCGCCGCCTCGACCGGCGCACCCCCCTCGACGAGCACGTCGTGCAGCGTCGTCTCGACCGCTTCGAGGTCGGCGTGAAAGAGCAGGTTCGCCATCCCCATGTCGGCGTCGACGACCGTCACGTCGTACTCCTCGGCCAGCGCCATCCCCAGCGCCAGCGTACTCGTGGTCTTGCCGGTTCCCCCCTTGCCGCTGGCGATCGCGAACGCCTCGACCATGTGTGGCGGAGTGGTCCCCCGCTCGGTAAAAAACGTTCGCATCGGCGACAGGTCAGCGAGGACGTCCCTGGTCCGTCGACGTCACTCCTCGCCCCGGACGTAGAGGGTCAGATGGCCGTCGCTGTCGACGAGGACGCGCGCCCGTTCGTGCGTGAACGAGACGGTCACCGAGCCGTCGTCGGTCGGTGAAGTCACGAGCGCGTTCAGGGCGTCCGTGTCGACGTAGTCGTGTAACGGCGGGACGTCCATCGGGTCTGTCTCGAGCACCTCGGCGAGCGACTCGACGATCGCCGTCGTCGGGTGGTCGAACTCGGTCCACTCGCGGTGGATCGTTCGCTCACTCGATGCAGAGGATGACAACGCCGTCTCGGTTTCGTCTGTCGTCATGGTATCGACTGCACTGACCCGTGACCGGGGAAGCGTACACGGCGGCGAGTGCGTTACAGACCACGTGTGTTACCAACACTCATAGATGTTGTGTCTTCGTGTCTGTATCAGCGATCACCCCTGTCCGATGGCAGAACGAGTCGATCCGTGAGATCAGGACGACGCAGTGGTGTCACTGGACGGCGAATCTGATAAAATGGCGGGAAGTGACAGGCCGTCGGTCGGCCTCGGGTCACGTGGGTCGCAGGGCGCGCGCGCTCGGCTTCGGGCAGGCCCGGGTCGTCGCCCGGCCGTCGCGACCGGAACCGCGGCGGTCACCGCAGCGCCGGCGACGGCCTAGCACGACACCCACTTCGCACGGCGGATGTCGTACTTACCACAGACCGGGCAGGTGTGATACTGGACGTCGAACCGTGTGTCACAATCGATACACATGTACGGTAACGTCTCGGAGGACGACAACCCTGACGCGCGTTTAGCCCTCTCCAAGACGCCCATCGTGACCACGTCCATCCAGAGGGAGTGTCCCAGTAAAAAGAGGGAGGATCGTTCACGCCGGCATACCCCGCCGCTTGCGTGCGGTTTTGCCTGGTATAAATACCCCGCTGGCCGGCGCTCGCGACGAGCGCGAAAGCCCGCCGCCCCGGGACCTGTGACCGCAGTCGAACACCGAGAGACGCGAGGACTGTTCCGTTAGCAGACAGGACAGATATTCAAGATACTGAATGCGACACATCTCGGATGGCACTGCCACGCGAACGACGGGCCGACCAGAGCGGTGCGGGCTCGGCGACCCAACATAGTCGGCGTGGCGAGTTATATCCGTCAGTGACCAACAGGCAGCTATGGTCGACACCACCTCGGCGCTGGTCCTGGGGTTTCACGGAGCGATCGCTTTGCTGTTTCTCGCCATCGGGATCCTGGGACTGCTCAGCGGTGCCGCACTGGCGGCAGTGGCGACGCGTCTGGTGACTGCGGTACTCGTGCTGGCACTCGGCGTCGTCGTCGCGCGGATCGTCCGGCGGCGATGACCGGTGGGCGCTCCGCCGGGGACGCCGGCATCGCATTTATTACGCCGCGACGTAGAAGACGAGTAACTCCAGTATCGATCATGAGCAACGAACCCGACGAGGAGTCGCGTGGAGACGAAGCGCAGTACGAGCGCAGTTTCGACGCGCTGTTCGACGACCCGAACATCCTGGTGGCGCTGCTGGACACCGACGGGACGGTGCTCTCCGTCAACGAGACGGCGATGAGCTACGTCGACACCGACCTCGCGGATATCCGCGGGGACCCCTTCTGGGAGGGACCGTGGTGGTCGGCGGACCTGCGGTCGGGTGTCCGCGAGAACGTCACCCAGGCGGCCGACGGGGAGTACGTCGAGTACGAGGCCGATTTCACCGACGCGAGCGGGCAGACCCACAGCGTGGTCGGCGTGATCCGGCCGGTCACCGACGACGACGGGACCGTCCTCTCGCTGATCGTCTCGGCGCGCGACGTCACGGAGCGCAGAGAGCAGCGCCGCGACCTCGAGCGCCAGAACCAGCGTCTCGAGGAGTTCGCGGAGGTGCTCACACACGACCTCCGCAACCCGCTGACCATCGCTATCGGCTTTCTCGACGTGCTCAAGCAGTCGCCCGACGAGCGAGCCTTCGAGAAGTGCGAGAACGCGCTCGATCGCATCGAGTCGCTCGTCGACGAGGTACAGACGTCCGTCCTGCAGGGCCGGACCGAGCCACAGGAAGTGCCCGTCGACCTGGAGACGGCCGCACACGAGGCCTGGACCACCGCGGACACCCGCGGTGCGCGACTCGACGTCGACGGCGAGATGGGGCTCAGAGCCGACCCCGAGCAGTTCCGCAGACTGCTCGAGAACCTCTTTCAGAACAGCGCCGAGCACGGCACGACCGGGACTCGCCCCGACGCCGCTGTCGGCGGGGACGGGGACGCGTCCGACGCCGAGGTCACCGTCCGCGTCGTCGCGCTCGAGGACGGCTTCGCCGTCGACGACGACGGAGAAGGGCTCCCGTCTGACGTCGCCGACGACGTCTTCGAGCGCGGGTTCACCACCACACGGTCCGGCACGGGCTTCGGCCTCTCGATCGTCCGGAACATCGCCGAGAGCCACGGCTGGACCGTCGACGTGGGCGAGAGCCCGTCGGGCGGCGCCCGCTTTCGGTTCTCGCAGGTGCTGCGTTCGACCGATCCCGTCGTCGAGATGGAGGCCGGCGGCGACGACATCTGGAACCGGCGCGACCAGGGCCATTTCTACTACGAACCGGTCAGCGGCGACTTCGACGTGCAGGTGAGCGTCCCGCTGGTCGAAAACACCCACAGCTGGGCCAAAGGCGGAATCATGGTCCGTGCGCGGACGGACCGCGAGGCGCGAAACATCCTGCTGCGGCGGCGACCCAGCGGCGCGACCACGCTCCAGTGGCGCCCCCACGACGACCTCGAAGCGCGGAGTCTGACCTCGGACCTCGGGAAACACCAGCGCGCGAGAGAGGTCGCCGAACCGTATCACGACTGGCTCCGCCTCGCGCGGGAGGGTGACGTGTTCCGGGCCTACACTTCCGAGACCGGCGAGGACGACGACTGGCAACTGCTGGCCGAACTCACTGCTTCGGAGATTCAGATGCCCCAGGAGGCACTGCTCGGAGTCGCCGGCACGAGCCACAACCGCGCGGAGGTCACCACCATCCGGTTCAAGCGCCTCACCGGCGTCGACCCGACCCACAGCGAAGACATCGGCGAGCCCATCCGCGAGGGCAGCGTCAGGACTATCCAGCCCACCGCCGACGCCGAGTGACGGACCATCGACTGACGGAACAGTGTGACCCGAAAACCGAGTCCGCCCTCGCCGGTTTGAAGACTGTGAGACGTACTCACGAGGACGAGGGACAGGTCGGTCTCCAGTCGATTACGGATCGGCTGAAAACCAAGTCCGCCCTCCCCGATTTGAACGGGGGACAAGTCGATCTACAGTCGACTGCTCTACCAGTCTGAGCTAAGGGCGGGCGCGTCTCAACGTAGCCGCTGTGTCGGACTTAACGGTTATCATTCGACCCTGTCGGACGCCGTTCGTCGGTCGCTCGACAGACGGCCGTCAGACGCTCGGGAAGATTGAAATACCCGGGAGACAACCTGTATGACGAGTCGGATGAGCAAGATCACCTTCCGCGCGGACGACGACCTCATCGAGCAACTCGAGGGGTTCGACGCCTCGAAGAGCGAGATTATGCGGGAGGCCCTGCGGGAGTACCTCGAAGACGCGTCCGACGCGAGTGGTGCGTCGACGACGTCAGCCGCGCCCACCCCGGACGAGAGCGGGGACGGCTCCATCGACGATCTCATCGCCGAGCGCGTCGACGCCATCGTCGCCGACAGGCTCGACGGCGCGTTTACGCCGTCCCAGCCGCAGGATATCAACGTAAACATCGCTCTCGACGGCGAATCCACGGGTTCGTCGGACGTGTCGGCGGACGCGTCACACGCGCGCACCGAGGAATCGTCACACGACCACACCGGTCGTAAGACGGACCGCGCACCGGATGAAAACGCCGACGAAGACCCGAGTAATACGTGCTCCCAATGTGGCGAAAACGTGAGCTCTGACCACGTTTACTGCCCGAACTGTGGTGAGAAGGCGTCCCACCGCGTGTTCTGCGATTGCGGCGACGAGCTCCGGTCGGACTGGGGGTTCTGCCCCAGTTGCGGCCGTCGAACCCCGGCAGCTGACGTACTCGACCAGACCTGAACTGCCGTAAACGCACGGTAGAGAGTGTTTACCTCCGTAAACACCACATTGTCATACACTCGCCGTAACCTTTATATTCCATCCCCCAGATGTAATTTCTGCGTAAGACGGTCGTCTTACACGGGACGGCACGCGGGGGCCATCCCCGCGCTGTCGTGCGATTACGTCGCTCGGGCGGTCGAAGTCGCCGTGTAAGACGCGCCGGCCGACACTCCGGCGGACTCGTCTTACCCAAAGGGGAACGATCAAAACATGGAGCGTGTGACACTACGGATTCCGAAGCAGCAGATCGAAGAGGTCGAACGAATGGTCGAGACTGGGGAGTACCCCAATCGGAGCGAGGCCATCCGCGCGGCCGTCCGCGAAAAACTGAACGAACAGGAGGGCACGAAAGAGCGCCCCTCCGAGAAGCGAAAGCGCCGTAGCTGGCAGAGGGCCTAACGATGCAGGACATCGTCAAAGAAGCCCTCGAACGCGACGAAGAGGAACAGAAGCAGATGGAAGAGACCGGTGACGCCGACGGGTTCGGTGACCCGCGGATCGTCATCGTCGGCTGTGGTGGCGCCGGCAACAACACCGTCAATCGCCTGTACAACATCGGCGTCGACGGTGCCGACACCATCGCCATCAACACGGACAAACAGCACCTGCAGATGATCGAGGCCGACACGAAAATCCTCGTCGGCAAGTCGCTGACGAACGGCCTCGGCGCCGGCGGCGACCCCGAGATGGGGAAACGCGCCACCGAGATGGCACAGGGCACTATCGAGGAAGTCCTGGGCGACGCCGACCTCGTGTTCGTCACCGCCGGCATGGGTGGCGGGACCGGGACCGGCGCCGCGCCGGTCGTCTCGAACATCGCCAAAGACCAGGGCGCCATCGTCGTCGGGATGGTCTCGACGCCGTTCAACGTCGAACGCGCTCGGACTGTCAAGGCCGAGGAAGGACTCGAGAACCTCCGCAACGAAGCCGACTCGATCATCGTCCTCGACAACAACCGCCTGCTGGACTACGTCCCGAACCTGCCCATCGGCAAGGCCTTCTCCGTGATGGACCAGATCATCGCCGAGACGGTCAAGGGCATCTCGGAGACTATCACCCAGCCCTCGCTCATCAACCTGGACTACGCCGACATGACCGCCATCATGAATCAGGGTGGCGTCGCCGTGATGCTCGTCGGCGAGACCCAGGACAAGAACAAGACCGAGGAAGTGGTGAAAGACGCGATGAACCACCCGCTGCTGGACGTCGACTACCGCGGCGCCACCGGCGGGCTGGTCCACATCACGGGCGGCCCGGACCTCTCGCTCAAAGAGTCCGAGGGCATCGCCCAGAACATCACCGAGCGCCTGGACGCCAGCGCCAACGTCATCTGGGGCGCGCGCATCCAGGAGGAGTACAAGGGCAAGGTGCGGGTCATGGCCATCATGACCGGCGTCAAGTCCGCGCAGGTCCTCGGTGCGACGACCCAGAAGCAGGCCAACCAGTCGCGCGAAGCGCTGTCCGACGTCGACGACAGCTCCTTCGACGCCAGCCAGAACCTCGACGACGAGTTCGCCGCCGACCAGAGCTCCCGCGGCGGGAACGACCACGGCTACGGCCACACCGACGGCGGCCGTGACAACCTCGAGAAGAACAACGGTCTCGACGTCATTCGGCCCGACTGATTCGACCGTCGCTCGTCCGGCACGGCCTGGAGACCCCTCGTCGGACGACTCACTTCCTTTCGTTTTCGCCCCACGAGTGAGCGGTGTTCAGGTACCCGGACGGCCAGCGAACGGTGCCGCAGACAGCGTGAAAGCCCCCGTTCGCTCCGGTCGGGGGCCTCGCTGCGCTCCTCGTCGCTCGTTCCACTCACTCCTGCGGTGCTTGCTTCGTCCGCCTTCCCGGAGCGAACGGCCCCTTTCATTCCCGCCCGTGTCGGCTGGTCGCTCAGTCTGAACGGGTGGGAATGAAAGGGGCGACGTGTTCGGCGAAGCCCGACGACGCAAGCACTGCAGCGAGGAATGCGAGGCGCGGAGCGCCTCGAAAGCGAGCGGCTCTGCCGCGAGCACGAGCGAAGCGCGCAGCGAGGCGCGCGAGCCGAACGCGTCGGGGTCGCCGGCGCAGTGCGCCGGCTTCCGGCGAGGTCGAAGACCTCGCTTGGCTTTCACGCTGTTGCTGTCGCTCACCTCAGCCGCGACACGAAACAGACTCACGAGTGACGACGCTGCTCGCGGATATCGAGCACAGAATACAGTTCAGACCGCCAGCGCGTCGAGCAGGTCGCACTTCCGACAGACCTCGCGAGCGGTGGGCGCGCCACAGCGGTCGCACTCGCCGTAGTCCGCGCCGTCGGGCCCGCCGACCGCGGCGGCCGCGAGCGCGGCCAGTTGCTCGTACCCCGCGAGGATCGAGTGTCGGGTGCCGGGGTGGTTCTCCTCCATCCCGAGGAGCAGTTCCTGGATCTCCCCGCGGTACGCCTCCTCGGCGTGGGGACACTCCGTGATGTGCGCGGGCAGGTCGGCGAGGTGGGCGTAGAGGGCAACCTCCTTCTCGGGGACGTCCCGGAGCGGTTTGGCGCGGGGGACGTGGTGGTCCTGGGTGCGGCGCGCGCGCTCGGTCGGCCCCTCCCCGGTCGCCTCGAAGGGACCCAGCGAGGCGTCGTAGTGGTTGGCCATCTGCGCGACGTCGCCCTCGAAGAAGTTCATCAGCGCCGTCTGGGCCTCGTCGTCCAGGTTGTGCCCGGTGAGGAGTTTGTCCGCGCCGAGTTCGTCGGCGTAGCGTTCGAGCACGTCCCGGCGGAAGACGCCGCAGTAGGCGCAGGCGGCCATCCCCTCCGGGTCGTCCTCGACGACGTCGTCCATCCGCACGCCGAACTCCTCGGCGTAGGAGACGACCTCGTGGCGCAGGTCCAGATCGGCGGTGAGTTCGCGACAGGCGTCGATGCTCTCGTCGCGGTAGCCCTCGATGCCCTCGTGGATCGAGAGCGCGACGAGTTCGATCCGCGGGTCCGCGGCGAAGGTGTCGTAGAGGATCTCCGTCAGGACGACCGAGTCCTTTCCGCCGGAGAGACCGACCACCCAGGTCTCGGGGTCGTCCGGTCTGGCGTCGTCGGAGACGAGGGCGTCCTCGCGGATCCGGCTGCGGACCCGCGTTCGCACCGAGCGACAGAAGTGCGCCTCACAGAGATGCAGTCCCGAGTAGGCGGCGTGCATGACCGCGGGCTCGCCGCACTTGTCGCAGTCCATCGCCCCGGTCTATCCGGGCGAGCGGTGTGAGCGTTTCGTTCGCGGTCGCGCAGTGCGAGCGGGTGCTTCGCGGGCGGCGCCGGTCAGTCGTCCCCGGCGGGCTCGGCGGACCGGATCGGGTCCGCGTCGACGGCCTCGTCGGTAGCGCGCGGGACGGTGACGACGACGGAGGTGCCGTCGGCGACGGTGACGTCGATGTCGCCGTCGATGCGGTCGACGAGCCAGTTGACCAGCCAGAGACCGAGCCCGCGACCGTGTTCGGTCGGCGTCTCGACGAACGGTTCGGTGAGCACGCGCCGCTCGATCGCGGGGAGGCCGGGGCCGTCGTCGCCGACGGCGATCCGAACGCGGTCCTCGTCGGCATCGATCGCGGCCTCGGCGTCGACGGCGCTGGCGACGAGCGTGACAGTCGGGTCGTCGCCGTGAACCAGCGCGTTCCGGACGAGTTCGTCGAGCGCGACGACGAGCAGGTCGCCGCCGCGGACGGCCACGTTCTCGGGTACGGACTGGACGCGCACGTCGGCCGTCGGGAACTCCTCGGCGAGTCCGTCGACGACCTCTTCGAAGACGCCGCCGACGGTGCGGGTGGTCGCCGCGTCGGGCGGCCCGTCGAGCGAGGACTCGACCGAGCGGGCGTGGTCGGCGAGTTCGAGCAGCGATTCGCCGCGCTGACGGATCCGGCGGGCGTCGTCCGCGACAGTGTCGTCGTCGGCCCGTGCGGCGATGCGGTCGGCGTTGCCGACGACGACGGTCATCGCGTTGCGGAGGTTGTGCCGGAGGACGCGGTTGAGAACGGTCACCTCGGTCCGGCGACGCGCGAGCGTCTCGCTCAGTTCGTTGAACCCGCCCTCGAGTTCGTCCCACTCGGTCGCGCCCGGCAGAGCGACGGTCGTGCCGTACTCGCCGTCGACCAGCGACCCGAACCCGCCGTGGAGGCGCTCGAAGTTGCCGACGTACTCGCGGTAGAGCCAGATCCCGAAGACGCCGATCGACCCCAGGACGAACACGAACGCGCCGACCTGCATCAGCGTCACCGGCCAGAGGCGCGCGTCGAGCGCCGACTGGGTCTCGACCGCCGAGACGGTCCAGCCGGCGTCCGCGACGGTGGCGTTCGCGACGAGGACGTCGGTCGCGTTCGTCGGACCAGCGGCATGGACGACCGACCCGTTGGCCAGGATCCGGATCCCGCGCGTGTCCGTCGCGCTCGCGCCCGCGACAGAGACGACGTCGCCCTCCTCCAGGTGAAAGGCGGCGTTGAACGACCCGAGCACGCCCGACGGGCCGTAGATCGGCGTGCTGACAGTCACGATCCGGTTGCCGCTGTCGGCTTCGACCGGGTCGCTGACGTACATCTCGCCGTCGAGCGCCTCGCGGACGTAGCGCCGGTGGCGAAACGACCGTCCGACCAGGTCGGTCTCCGTCTCCCGGGAGAGCCCCTCGGCGTAGATCCCGGTCATCGTCCCGTTGGCGGCGACGACCGACGCGCCGCTGAAGGCCGTCTGTCTGACGAACGTCGAGAGCGACCCGCGCTGTTCGATCGTCCCGTGGTCCTCGAGTTCCGGCTGCTGGGCCCACAGCCGGACCACGTCGGCCTTCTCGTCGAGGAGCGTCTCGAGTTGCGTCGCGACACCGTCGCTCGTCCGCTGGAGGTCGCCCCGCTCCTGGTCGGCGACCGCGTCGCGATACAGCGAGAACCCGACCAGCGACGTCGCTGACAGCACGACCGCAGCGACAAGCAACGCGAGGGCCAGCCGGGTCCGCAGACGCATCGGTCGACATTCCGTGAGCGCCGTCTTAAAACTGCGCACGTGATTACGCGCGTTGAAATTTGGGCTACCGACCCGGCAGACCGTCCCCCGCTGACTCGACGACTGCGACCTCCTCGACGACTACGACCGGTCCGACGGGACTGAGAAACCGTTTTCCCCGTCGCCCGGATAGGAAAGAGCGATGACCGACCTGCCCCGCGACGAGGCCGTCGCACGCGTCGAGGAGATCGTCGCCACCGTCGAAGACGAGCGCATGCCCGTCCCCGTCCGCGAGGTGTGGGTCTCCGGCGACGTCGCGCTCGGGCTCGACCCCGTCGAGCGCCTCGACGTCTATCTCACCAAGGACATCCTGCTGGGCGACGAGGGGAGCGCGAGCGACGGCGACGCGCCCGAGGCGACGGACGGCCCCGACCCGGCGCTCGGCGTCGAGGGGATCGGCGACACCGTCCGAGCCGACTGGGCCGCCGAGTACCCCGACTACGTCCGCGCCAGCGCCAACGGCTACGCCGCCCCCGAGAAGTGCCTCGCCGCCCACCTCCTCGACGGCGACGGACCGGTCCACCTCGAAGTCTGCAACGCCTCCTTCGACGACAACGTCACCCAGCGACTCGAGGGCGCGCTCGCACGGGAGACCTACGAGAACGTCCTCGACCCGCGCGGGGCCTGCCTCTGGGTGGACGGCCGCCGCAGCGCCGAGGCCTTCCAGAAGTTGCGCGACGGCGAGTTCGTCTTCCCCACGCTCGCCGACTCGCTGGAGATGCTCGGCGCCGACTCCGAGGAGGCCGCCGCGGCCGCCGACGCCGTCCGCGCCGCCCGCGCCGACGCCGACGGCGCGAGCGTCCGCGGTGACGTGGTCTAGCCACTTTTTGCGCCGGAGAGTTCCTCGCGCGCCAGAGGCGCGCTGCGGGAATCCTCCGGCGCAAAAACGTGGGGAAAAAGGCCGGACGGCGCGCTCGCTGCGCTCGCTCGCGTCCGGTGAAACCCCGTCTCGCTTCGCTCGACGCGGTATGCTCTCCGCTCCGCCCCGCTCGACGCGGTATGCTCGCCGCTCCGCCCCGCTCGACAGGGTGTGCTCGCCGCTCCGCTCGACGCGCTCTCCGCTCCGCCCCCGCTCTTCAACACCCCCGATGGTGAGGCCGACTGCCCATGCCCGTCGCGGCCCACGTCCGAGACGATGGCTATCGCAGACGACATCACCGAGGAGGTGGGCGACACACCGCTGGTGTGGCTGGACGCGTTCGCCGACAACCTCGCCGGCAAGGTCGAGTCGTTCAACCCCGCGGGCTCGGTCAAAGACCGCATCGGCGCCGCGATGCTCGACCGCGCCGAGCGCATGGGCGAACTGGAACCGGGCGGCCTCGTCGTCGAGGGCACCAGCGGCAACACCGGTATTGGCCTCGCGGCCGCCTGTGCCGCGCGGGGCTACGACCTCGTGCTCACGATGCCCGAATCGATGAGCGAGGAACGGCGCGCGCTCCTCGCGGCGCTCGGCGCAGAGGTCGTGCTCACCCCCGCCGACGAGGGGATGACCGGCGCGAACGAGGCCGCCGCGGCCATCGCCGACGAGCGGGGCGGCGTCGTCGCCAGCCAGTTCGAGAACATCGCCAACCCCGAGGCCCACCGCCACGCGACCGGCCCCGAAATCTGGGACGCGACGGACGGTGACGTCGACGTCTTCGTCGCCGGCGTCGGCACGGGCGGGACGATCACCGGCGTCAGCGAGTACCTCAAAGAGGTCGAGAACGCCGCCGTCGACTCGGTCGCCGTCGAGCCCGCCGACTCGCCCGTCCTCTCGGGCGGCGACCCCGGACCGCACTCGATCCAGGGGATCGGCGCCGGGTTCATCCCCGAGATCCTGCGCACCGAACTCGTCGACGAGGTGCGCGCTGTCGGGCACGAGCGGGCGGTCGAGACGACCCGTCGGCTCGCGAGCGAGGAGGGGATCCTCGCCGGCGTCTCCGCGGGGGCCGCGCTGGCGGCCGCGAGCGACGTGGCCCGCGAGCGCCCGGACGATCTCGTCGTCGTGGTCCTCCCCGACACCGGCGAGCGCTACCTCTCGACCGACCTGTTCGAAGCGCCCGACGTCGAGCACTGGGAACCCACGGGGCCGACTCCGGCGGACGACTGACGCCGATGTTCTCACGACTCTCGGGACACCTGCGGTGCTTTTCGCCGCCGTCACTCGCCCGCGAACTCGCGCCAGTGACGCAGGCCCCAGACGCCGACGCCGGTGCAGATGAGCGCGGCGGCGACGAAGTACACCAGTACCTGCGAGGCGACGATTTCGTCGGGGTCGGTGACGGCGTAGATCACGCCCTCGGTCGCCAGGAGAACGAGGACGAACGCGGCGACGGCGACGGCCGACACCGAGGAGAGGACGGCCCGCGCGCCGCGCTCGCGGTTGTCGAGGCGGAAGACCGCGGCGACGAAGACGACGGCCATCGCGAGCACGTAGTAGGGCAGGCGCGAGCCCACGTCGGGGTCGGCGCCGCTGACGAACGCGAGGACGCCCAGGAAAGCACAGGTCAAAAGCACCGTGAGCACGGCCACGCCGACCACGGCGCGCGTGCCCAGAACCGTGCGAACGCGCTCGCCGACACCGTCGGTCAGGGCCATACCGACGGGTTCGCTGGCGGCGGCAAAAGTCTACTGGCGGGAGGCTGGTGGGAGGCTGCCGTGAGCCCCGGAACCACCTTACCCGCGCTCGGCCAGTCGCTCTCGCAGTCGGGCGGCGACTTCCCAGACCACCTGCGAGGGCACGAGCGTCGCGAACGAATATGGCTCGTAGTCGTACGCCGCCGAGGCGTCGGGCCGCTCCTGATAGTGCCCCCAGCCCTCGACGTGTGGATTCGGCTCGTGGTGCCAGCCGAAATCCGCCCCCGCGTCGTCGCTGTAGTGAACGGAGAACTCCGGTCGCCCGCTCAACTCGCCGTCGTACCAGCGCACGGTGAGTGTCGCGTCGCCGACGGCGCCCTCGACCCGGTCGGCGTCGATATCGGCCTCGACCGTCGCGTGGGCGTCCGGCGGGAACCCCCGCGCGCTCGTCACGATGGGATTGCGGTCGAGTTCCCGACGGATCGCTCTGAGCGCGCGATGGCTCCGTGCCGCGACGTCGTCGGCCGGTCCACGGCCTCCCATCTCAGGCCGGCGCCGTCCCGTCGCGGGTGTAGGCCGCGTAGTTCTCGATGGCGTCGTCGACGATGCCGAGCCGGTAGGTCACCAGCTCCCAGTCGCTGGCCGTCCGCCGGATCTCTGTCGTCTCCGCGGCGGAGTCGGCCTCGGCGGCGCGCTCGCGGAGTTCGGTCGGCGAGTCGACGCCGTACGCGGCGCGCCACTCCTCGATTTCGGTCTGGAGGTCGGCCTTCAGTGCGACCAGTCCGTCGTGGTCGTGCTCCGCGACGAGTTCGCGCAGCGTCGCGAGCCGGGCGTGCAACGGGTCCGGCGCGTACCGCGTCGCGCCCTCGCCGCCGACTTCGACGAGGACGTTCAGTTCGACGAGCCGGTCGAGATGGCCGCGAGCGGTGTTCTCCGAGACGGCCGCCTCGGCGGCGATCCACGACGCCGGCCGCGGCTCCGAGAGCGCCCCCGCGACCGACCGCACTCTGTCGAACGCGCTCGTGTGTTCGACCCACGCCTCGACCCCCGGATCGGACTCTGCCATGCGCTCGTGTAGGGCCGCGATATGCAATAAACCTACGTTTCGATCAAATAATTGCGGGCCCGAGCCGGAGGACGAGTCTCGTGGAGGACGAGCATCGTAGAGGGGCGCGCCGGGAGCGGTGTCAGTGGGGCTGGGTCGTCTCCCTCGCCACGAAGCATTTACCGGCTGGCCGCCTACTTCGGCACAGATGGCCGACACGCCCGACGCGATCACGCTCTCGGAGGACGGCTTCTCGATGCCGACCATCGAGGTGCTGACCGGCCGCGGGTTCGTCACGGGCAAGTCCGGCAGCGGCAAGTCCAACACCGCGAGCGTCGTCGCCGAGGAACTGCTCGCCGCGGGCGCTCCCATGCTGGTCGTCGACGCCGACGGCGAGTACTACGGCCTCAAGGAGTCGTTCGAACTGCTCCACGTCGGCGGCGACGACCGCTGTGACCTGCAGGTCTCGACCGCCCACGCAGAGCGCCTCGCGAGCGTCGCCCTCGACCGGCAGGTTCCCGTGGTTCTGGACCTCTCTGGCTACCGCGACCCCGACGAGGGCCGGGAAGTCGTCGGCGCCGTCGTCGAGGCGCTCTTTGCCCGCGCGGCCGACGCCCGCACCCCCTTCCTCCTCCTGGTCGAGGAGGCCCACGAGTTCATCCCGGAGGGAGGCGGGCTCGACGACGTGGGGAAGACCCTCGTTCGCGTCGCCAAGCGCGGCCGCAAGCGCGGGCTCGGAGTGTGTGCGCTCTCCCAGCGCCCGGCCTCGGTCTCGAAGGAGTACATCACGCAGTGTGACTGGCTGGTCTGGCACCGCCTGACCTGGGACAACGACACCGCCGTGGTCTCGCGGATCCTGGGGTCCGAGGCCGCCGACGAGGTGGGGGACCTGGCCGACGGCGAAGCGATCGTGATGACCGACTGGGACGGGCAGACGACTCGGGTTCGGTTCCGCCGCAAGCGCACCTTCGACGCCGGCGCGACGCCGGATCTTGGGGGTGTCGAGACGCCCGATCTGAAGTCCGTCGACGACGACCTGCTCGCCGACCTCGCGGGCGTGGACGCCGACGAGTCGGAGGGGGGCGCGGATGACGATACCGAGACCGACAACGGCAGTCCGACGGCGAACGCGAGCGGCGCGACCGAGAGCGGGACGGCGAGCGCCAGCGGGGCCGCAAGTGCGGCAGCGTCCGGTGCCGGCGGTGGTGCCCGCGGGGGCGGCGGCGGTGGTGACCCCGCGAACGACCCCGCGTGGGAGGTCGCCCGCTTCGTCACGTATCTCACCGGGAGCCTGCTCGCGGGACTCGCGCGGACCGGGAGGGCGGCCGGGCGACTCGGCGGGCGCGCCCTCCGCTGGACCGCCGACGGGCTGACGCGCACGCCCGAGTCCCAGCGCCGCGTCGAGTGGCTGCTCCCGAAGCTCCTCTTGCTCCTGGTCGGGTTCACCGCGGGTGTCGCGGTCGTTTCCCTCCTCTGAAATCGTCACGGTCGCCGTGCGTCCACAGCGCTTCGATACCACTTTGACGGCCGGTCCCTACCCGACAGACATGCTCAGGATCGGCGCGCACACGTCCATCGCGGGCGGTGTCCCCAACGCGGTCGACGAACAGCTCGATATCGGCGGCAACTGCGGCCAGATATTCTCCCACTCCCCGCAGGTCTGGCAGGACCCGAACATCGGCGACGACGAGGCCGCGGACTTTCGCGACCTCGTCGACGAGCACGATCTGGGCCCGTGGGTCATCCATTCGTCCTATCTGGTCAACCTCTGCACCCCGAAAGACGACCTGCGCGAGAAGTCCGTCGACTCGATGCAGAAAGAGGTCGACGCCGCCGCCAAACTCGGCATCGGCTACGTCAACGTCCACCTGGGCGCCCACACCGGCGCCGGCGTCGAGGGCGGCCTCGACAACGCCGCGAGCGCGCTCGACGAACTCGAGGTTCCCGACGGTGTGACCGTCCTCGTCGAGTCCGACGCCGGTTCGGGCACGAAACTCGGCGGCGACTTCGAGCACCTCGCCGCCGTCCTCGAACGCTCCGAGCAGGACCTCGATATCTGTCTCGACACCGCCCACATGTTCGCCGCGGGCTACGACCTCTCGACGCCCGAGGGAGTCGACGAGACTGTCGCCGAGTTCGACGAGGTCGTCGGGCTGGAGCACCTGGAGTGTGTCCACCTCAACGACTCGAAACACGAGTGTGGCACGAACAAGGACGAACACGCCCACATCGGCGAGGGGCTCATCGGCGAGGACGGCATGCGCGCGTTCGTCAACCACGAGGACCTCCGGGACGTGCCGCTCGTCCTCGAGACGCCCACCGAGGACGGCAAGAGCTTCGCGTGGAACGTCGAGCGAGTGCGCGAACTCCGCGGCGAGTAGACCCCCGACTGATCGGATGCGGTGGCGGTGCGGTGGCGGGTGGCGGTGCGGGTGCGGTGGCGCGCGCTGTCGCGCGCTTTCATGCGCGCGAAGACACCGTGCGAGGGATGAGCGAAGGCGGTCTGAGCGAAGAGGCTGGGGAGGTGTGAGGCCGTCTGCAGTCGCGGTGCGGGACGGGACAGGGCGGTGCGGGCGGTCCTGGTGGACTGAAAGGGCGAGGCGCGCTCGCGTCGAAGTGGAGTCGCTGCGGGACCGCTATCCGCGCGGGTGGTGCGGAGAGCGCGGATATGTCCCGCAGCGACCGCGAGCACGGCGAGGGCTTTCAACGCTCAGGAGTGAGTGCGGTTGCGGTGGCGTCTGCGATCAAGAAGTCAGCTAGCGAGCGGGTCGAGGGCTTTCAGCGCATACGATCGACCGCGGTCGCGGTGGCGTCTGCGATCAGGAGATCAGCTAGCGAGCCGAGGCTGGTCCATTCCGACGTGCGTTCGACACGAAACAGAGGCCACCTCGACTCACCCACATCCCGACCCACTCACGTCACGCGACCGACAGTAACGAAGAAGGGGACGACCTCGCGGCGTTCGTAGTCGCGGTCGCCCATCTGGGAGACGACGTCGCGGCCCATCTCGCGCCAGGCCTCGCGGAGGCGTTCGTACTCGTCGGTCGTGGTCTCGCCGGCGAGCATCGTCTCGCGGTCGCTGGCCAGCCCCTCGCCCGTGGCCTTCTTCCGGGCGTCTTCGACATCGAGTTCGGAGTACGGCGGCGCGACGACGCGCTCGTGGTCGTACCGCGTCGTCGAGACTACATCGATGCCGGCGTCGCCGAGCAGTTCGCGAGCGTCCGCACCGAGAGTCACGTCCGTATCGATGCCGTCGAGGAAGCGCCGGCGCGCTCGGCGGGCGAGCGGGCTTTCAGCGTCGACCGTCGAGTCGACGGTGACCGCGGCGTTGTTCGGCTCCACGGCCGCGACGAGATCCGAGGAGACGCGGGCGAACTCCGCGACCGCCGCCGCGGGGTCGGGGAGGTTGATGAGCAGCGCCTGACAGACGACGAGGTCGAACGCGTCCGTCCGGAAGGGGAGGCGCGTCGCGTCGGCGCCCACGACCGGGACGTGCTCGCCGGCGACTTCGAGGAGGGAGGGGTCGGCGTCGGCGCCGACGACCTCGCCGTCGGTCTCGCTGGCGAGGACGCGAGTGAGTTCACCCGTGCCACAGCCCACGTCGAGAACTCGCTCGCGACTGTCGAGGTCGAGGTCGGCGAGGGCGTCCCTGGAGTCGGCCCACATGCCCTGTCGCGTCGTCTCCAGGTAGTCCGCGCTGAACTCTCGCACTGGATCTCAGTGGTCTGCCGGCGCTCAAATGTCCGTTGGTTCCGAGTGTGGCTGACTGGGCGGCGACTGGCGGTTCGACTCGAAACGATTCCACCCGCTCGCTAGCTGCCGTAGTGAGCGGACACAACACCGCGACCGCACTCGGTCGTGTGCGTTGAACGCCCTCGACCCGCTCGCTAGCTGTCGTAGTGACCGTAACCGACACCGCGACCGCACTCGATCCTCTGAGTTGAAAGCCCTCGCCACGCTCGCGGTCGCTGCGAGACATATCCGCGCTCTCCGCACCGCCCGCTCACGGCGGAGCCGTTCGCTTCGAGGCGCAAGCGCCTCGCACCGCGCGGATAGTGGTCTCGCAGACGACTGAACAAGCGCGAGCGCGCCTCGCCCTTTCAGTCCACCAGGACCGCTCCGCACAGCACCGCCCCGTCCCGTCCCGCACCGCGACCGCGGACGGCCTCACACCACCCCAGCCTCCTCGCGTCTCGTCGCTCGCGCGGCTCGCTCCTCGGTGCTCATCCCTCGCACGGGTACGTCGCGCCACGGAGGGCGCGACGGCGCGCGCCACCGCATCCGCACTGGCATCACACCCACACCGCCACCGCACCCACACAGCACCGCGAGCGACCGGAAGCGAGGACTCCACCAGCACTCAGGTCGGATCCTCCCCATCGCGAACCCACGGCGCCGCCTCGTACTTCTCGCTGGCGAGCGATCGGGCGCGGTTGAGTTCCCCTTCCGTCCAATTTCCTTCGTGAGCATCACCCCAGTCCGCCAGCGCGGTTTCCAGCGCATCGACGACCGCCTCGCGACTCGCGTCGACCTGCTCGCGGACGGACGTGACTCGATCCTCGAACTCCTCTGGGGTCGTCCCCGACTCGGAAAAACAGGCGAGGTGGCGCTCTGTTTCGCGGGCGAACGTGAGCGAGCCGTGCTGGACGACGGCGTCGCGCTGGCGATACTGGGCGTTCCCCGAGAGTTTGCGCCCATCGCCCGCGACCACGTCGTGGGCCGGGTGGAGCGCCCGCAGGTAACACGCGGGCTGGTGGACCGCAGGTCGTTCCTCGCTGGCAAAACCCGCCTCGACGCCGATACCTTCGAGGGCAGCGAACAGCGGTTCGCACAGTAGTTCGTAGGATTCCAGCAGGTCACCGGGGAGTTCGTCGGCGGGGGCGACGATCGAGTAGGAGATGTCGCCCCACGAGTCGTGATAGATGGCGCCGCCGCCGGTCGGCCGGCGCGTTACGGTGATCCCCTCGCGCTCGCAGTACTCCCAGTCGATCGTCGCGGGGTCCTGATGGTAGCCAAGCGAGAGCGTGCTGGGCTCCCAGCGATAGACGCGGAGCGTCCGAACCCCCCGCTCGGCGGCCGACCGGGCAGCTTCCTCGTCGAGAGCCATGTTGGGCGGGCCCGGTCGGACCTCCTCGCGGATCAGCCGCCACTCCCGGTCGGCGAGAGTCATACACGCGATTCGGTCGGGCGGCGAATCAACCTGACGCTGTCCGGTCCCGGACCCTCTCACACCGACTCGTCGGCGACGACCCGTTCCATCACCGACCGCTCGGCGCGGCGCAACAGTTCGGCGGCGGTCCCCGGCGCACAGTCCAGTCGCTCGCCCACGTCCTCGACGCTCCCCTCCCGCGGCGTGTCGTAGTAGCCCGCGTCGACCGCCGCGGCGACAGCCTCGAACTGCCGGTCGGTCAGCCCTCCGCCCGCGTCGAGGCGGTGGGCGTCGTACTCGCCGACTTCGAGCACCTCGACGGTCATCCGGTCGGGCGTCTCGTCGACCGCGTCCTGGAGCTGACCCGCCGGGCCGACGACGGTCACTCGAACTGTTCCGTCCGCGCGGTACTCGACGGGCAGCAGGCCGACGAGACCGGGCTTGGCAAAGGCGCCGACGAAGTCCGCGGCGTGGTCGGGCACCTCCTCGCGCACGTAGAGATAGGCGGTGTCGTCGGGACACCGCGATAGTTCGTGCTCGACGACGGTCGCGAGGTCGTCGAGCGCCGCCTCGTAGGCCTCGAAATCCGGGTCCGAGCCCTCGACGTGAAACAGGAACGTCGAGGGCCCCTCGGTCGCGTGGACGTACTGCAACAGTCGCGAGCGCTCGAACCCCTCGTGGTCGACGACGTACTGGTGCATCGGGTGGCGGACCGCGGCCTCCTGATGGACCGCGACGCGGAGGTAGCGCATATCGGCGGCTACCGCCCCACCCTCTTAAACCCCAGTCACTGCTGAGGCCAAAGAGCGAATCTCCGAGGTGCGCCAGTGCCCGTATGGCCGAACCGAGACAGCGACAGGTGGGCGAGCGAAGCGGGTCGGGCGGGGCCGCCGGTACCGACGGTACACTCGCGGGCGAGGCGACTGCTCCGACACTTCCCGACGACCGCGACGCGCTGCTTTCACACGCACTCGAAGTCGTCCCCGACGACGCCGTCACCGACACCGAATCGCACCTGAACGCGCCCGCGCTAGTCGTCCGCGCCGACCGGGTGCAGGCCGCCCTCGCCGCCCTGCGCGGGGCGGGCTTCGACCACTGCGCCTGCGTCACCGCACAGGCCTACGACGACCGCTACGAGTCGATCTATCACCTCCGAACCTACGACGACCCCACGACCGAACTGTCGGTGGTCGTTCCCCTGCCCGCGACCGACCCCGCCAGCGAGAGCGCCGCCCCCGTCTACCGCACCGCCGACTGGCACGAGCGCGAGGCCTACGATCTGGTCGGGATCGACTACGACGACCACCCGGACCTCCGGCGCATCCTTCTGCCCGAGACCTGGCAGGGACACCCCCTCGGCCCCGACTTCGACCAGACCCAGCCGCAGGTCGTCACCCTCCGCGAGCACGCCAACCCCCTCGCCGAAGACCGCCGGGAGAGCGACACGGACACGATGTACCTTAACATCGGACCCCATCACCCCGCGACCCACGGCGTGCTCCACGTCGGCGTGACCCTGGACGGCGAGCAGGTCGCCGACGTCGAACCCGACATCGGCTACATCCACCGCTGCGAGGAGCAGATGTGCGAGCAGGGCACTTACCGCCACCAGATCATGCCCTACCCCGACCGGTGGGACTGGAGCGGCGCCGGCCTCTGCAACGAGTGGGCCTACGCCCGCGTCGCCGAGGACCTGGCCGACATCGACGTGCCCGAGTACGCGCAGGTGGTCCGCACGATGTCGGCCGAACTCTCGCGGATGCTCTCGCATTTCCTCGCCGTCGGCACGTACGCCCTGGACGTCGTCGGCGAGTTCACCGCCGCGTTCATGTACGCCATCGAGGACCGCGAGCGCGTCCAGTCCATCCTCGAGGACCTGACCGGCCAGCGCCTGATGTTCAACTACTTCAGGCTGGGCGGCGTCGCCTGGGACCTGCCCGAACCCCGCGAGGACTTTTTCGACGAGGTCCGCGCCTTTCTCGACCACGTCCCCCGAAAGCTCGCGGAGTATCACGACCTGCTCACCGAGAACGAAGTCTTCCAGATGCGGACTGTGGACACCGGCACGCTCCCGCCCGAGACCGCCCGCGAGTACGGCGTCACCGGCCCCGTCGCCCGCGGGTCGGGCGTCGACTACGACATGCGCCGGGACGACCCCTACGGCTACTACGACGAACTCGACTGGTCGGTCGCCACCGAGGACGGCTGCGACAACTTCTCGCGCGTCCTCGTGCGCCTGCGCGAAGTCGAGGAGTCAGCCCGCATCGTCGAGCAGTGCGTCGACCTGCTCGAGGAGTGGCCCGACGACGAGCGCGATATCCAGGCGAACGTCCCCCGAACTCTGCGACCCGACCCCGACACCGAGATCTACCGCGCCGTCGAGGGCGCGAAAGGTGAACTGGGGATCTATATTCGGTCCGACGGGACCGACAAACCCGCCCGGTTCAAGATCCGCGGGCCCTCGTTCTCGAATCTCGCGGCCCTGCCGGAGATGGCCGAGGGTGAACACGTCCCCGACCTGATCGCCACGCTCGGCAGCCTCGACACCATCATGGGCGAAGTCGATCGGTAGCGGGCGTCCACGAGACTACTCTGACTCAATCAGAAATCAGTGCGAGCATACGTCGAGCGAAGCGAGACGTTTCACCGCTCGCGCGGCGCGCGAGCGGCTTTTTGGTCCAGCTTTTTGCGTGCGGGGTTCCCGCAGCGCGCCTCTGGCGCGCGAGGAAACCCCGCGCGGAAAAAGGTGGTCTAGAACAGAGCGATGCCGACGGCGTACGGCCACTCCTGGCCGCCGACGGCCAGCAGCGCGAGCGCGCCCCCGGCCATGGAGACGTTCTTGAGGAAACTCGTCATCTCGTCCTGGGCGTCTTCCTCCGAGGCGGCCCAGAAGTCGTGCATCACCACTGCGGAGACGAGCAAGAAGACGGCGAGCGCGCCCGCGGCGATCACCGGCAGAACGCCAGCGACGATCCCCAGGCCGCCCGCGACGAGCAACACGCCCGAGGCGACCACCGAAAACCGCGGCGCGGGTAGGCCCTTGAACTCCGCGTAGCCGGCCATCTCGTCGACCGAGGTGAAGTGATTCAGGCCCATGAAGGCCAGCACGCCGCCGAACAGAACGCGCGCGGCCAGGAAGGCCACCTCGCCCGCGGCCGTCTCGACGACCATCAGGCCCGAACCTCCCCGACCGCCGCTCGACTGGTTTCGTCTTTCTCCGCCCCGTCCGCGTCGATACCGAATCCGAATCGTGACTCTGACATCGATACCCTGTACTCGCCCCGTACATATATATGTTATCTGACATTGGTGTAACCGGGGGACATCGATGTCAGTAGGTGAGCGAGCGGTGGATCCGGGACAACGGAGAGGCGATCCAGTTACATCGTGATACCGGGTTCGGAAACGAACCACTCAAGTACGTGGCCGGTGTTTCGGGAGGTATGGCAACGAACACCGACCCCGAGGCGAAAAACCAGGAGGCGTGTCCGGTCGTCGACTCGCTGGAACAGATCGGCTCGCAGTGGCGGCTGGTCGTCCTCTACGACCTGCAGGAGGGCGAGAAGCGGTTCAACGAACTCAAGCGGTCGACCGGCGCGAGTTCCCGCACGCTCTCGCGCGTGCTCGACGACCTGCAGGACCTGGGCTTCGTGGACCGCCGACTCGAAGAGGACGCCCCCGTCGCGACGTTCTACTCGCTGACCGACCGCGGGCGGTCGCTGTGTCCGGTCTTCGACTCCATCGAGGAGTGGGCCGACGAGTGGCTCGGCGAGGGCGCCGAGCGCGAGGACGGCGACGCGAACGCGGCCGTCGAGGCCGTCGCCGGGGAGTGACTTCTCCGGACTGGCCGCGGGCGACCTCGCGCCGCCGCCTCGTGGCCACCCTCGGCGCGGGCCTCGCCGCGGGACTGGCCGGCTGTTCCATCTCCGACGGCCCCGCCACCGCGACGTCCACCGAGATCGCGCCCTCGCGGCTGCGCGTCCGCGTCGTGAACGAGACCGACACCGCCCGCGGGGTCGCCGTCAGGCTCACGTCGACCACGCCCGACGCAGACCGCTACGAGTTCTTCGAGATCACCGACGTCGAACCGGGCGCGACGCGGACGACCGACCCTCGCGAACTGCCCGCCGGCCGCTACGAACTCGAACTCGCGTTCGCGCTCGACAGCGCCACGCTCCGCTGGACCGGCCGCGAGTGTCGCGACAAACTCGTCGTCGTCCGATACACGCCCGATAGCGTCGTGGTCAGCGACCGCTGTGAAGACGGATGACCGCTTCCGCTGTCGATCTGTGGTGAGATATGCCCCGGTAGCTGGACAGATACGTACCAGATTCCGATCGTAGTTTGAGGATCCGAGTTAACACCACCCCTTTCTCCTAGGCGGTGCTCTATCTACTAACTGAGAGTGCGAGCCGCGCTCGACACTGCAGTTGGTTTCAAATGTCCGACACACAATCTGGAGTCACAACAGACGCCGCGCTCAGACTGTTGAGTGCGGAGAGACGGCGAGCGGTACTCCGCTCGCTCGACGATCGAGACGGTACCCTGACGGTCGAACACCTCGTCGCGGCGCTGGCACCGCGCAGAGACTCGACGGTCGACGATGACCGGACCGAGCTGACTATCGAACTCCGGCACGTTCACCTGCCGCCGCTGGCCGAGGAGAACGTGATCGAGTACGACCCCGAGCGAGGGGTGGTCGACCGCGGACGACACTTCGCCGAAGTGGCCTCGCTGTTGAGCGCGATCGGGCACGAACGGTCAGACGTGCCGGCGGTGAGTTCCTGATTCGATGTTCCGGCGACTCATCGAAACTCTCGTCCCCGGACTCGGCGCCCAGGACTCGCCGACCGACGCGACCGCGTCGCCGGACGGCGGGGTCCAGAGCGGCCTCTATCGGTGTGAGAACTGCCAGACGACGTTCATCGACACGGCGATGGACGACTGCCCCCGGTGTGAAAGCGAAGTCGAAGCCGTCCCCACGGCGGCCGACCTCGGGTTCGACGACTTCGCGCGGTCGAGATAACGCTGTCAGGCGGTGGCGGGGGACACCGAGACCGACGCGTCGCCACGACGGCCTATCACTCGTCGCGAGACAGGTCGCTACTCCGCCCGGAGACCCGTCTTTCGCCCGACCGACGGTCACTCCGGCCGGACCTCGACGACCCCCTCGCCGCGCGCCAGCACCTCGGTACCGGCGTAAGTGAAACACATCTCGACGGACGACGAGTCGGCGGTCAACAGCGCGTCGACGGCGTCCGGGTCCACGGTGTGCTGGAGCGGCGGCAGGTCGGTCGGCGCACGACCCGTGGCGGTCGCGACCGCATCGACGATCGCCAGTGCGGGTACCGTCGATTCCCACTCGTACCGATTCGCGTGTGACCGCTGGTTCGTTGCCGCGTCGTCCTCGCTCGCGTTCGGGTCGGGAGTTTCGTGAGACATGGTAGATCGGAGGGTCGTAGTCGACGGCAACGGCCGCTCGTCACAACGGCTACACTTTCCACACCGACGCGTATAGTCTTGTTGTGAGTGTCCGGGTAACAGAACGGCTACTCGCGGTCACCGTCGAGTTGCCACGTGAAAAGCGCCTTCAGGACCACCACGAGGCTGTTCGCGGGGCCGGCGCCCCAGATGGCCGTCTCGTCGCGCGTGTCCGACGAGCGCGCCTCGTCCCCGTCGACGAGCACGCTGACGAGCGTCCGCTCCTCGTCGACCATGAGGAGGCGACCGGCCGGCGTGTCCGACCAGTCCCACAGCGAGTCGAACACTTCGGCGTCGGGGACGCTCGTCGCCAGTCGCCGTTCGGACGCGTCTGACATCCCCCCGAGTCGGATCGAGACGCCGCGGTCGCTCGCCGCCGAGAGGGCCTCACCGGTCTCCTCGGTGAGCAGGTCCTCGACGGTCATGTACACGACTTCGTCGTCGGCGGCCGAGATGAAGTCGACGACGCGCTCGGTCACGGTGTCGCGGCCGGTCACCGTCCAGACGCCGCGCTGTTCGCTGGTGTGGTCCGAGGCGGCCAGCGACTCCAGGGCGTCGGTCAGCGTCGCCACCCGGTGGTCGTACTCCTGCTGGAAGTGTTGCCCCGCCGTCTCCGTCGAGATAGCCCAGAACCGCTTGGGATTCGCCTGTTTCACGTCGACGAGCCCGCGCTCGCGCAGTTCCTCGGCCGCGTCGTACACGCGGGTCCGGGGCACGTCGGCCACCTCGCTGACCCCCTCCGCGGTCCCCTCGCCGAGGCTCACGAGCGCGACGAACGTCCGCGCGGCGTAGGTACTGAGTCCGAGGGCTGTGAGCTGTCTGACGGCCGTCGACCGTGCCTGGTCGGAGGGATCGGATGACATTGAAACAGGACTCCCGCGCGAAAGCCACCGTGAGGTGACTCGGCGCCCAGCGGATCGGTTGGGACCCAGTCCACCGGGGCGCCATCCCAACCTCAGTGTGCGCCCCGTATAGAAGTATTGTGATTAAGTGAGTGAACATGCGTAAGTGGTGCGATACCGCGGGACACAGACACCGTTCGGGAGCGGATTCTGTGATTCGTCGGGTGACAGCGATCGGGCGGTGATCGGGAAACCGACTGGCGACATACTAAACGGCTGGAGGGCGAACGTAGGTGACACGGTACACGGTTGGGACCCATGAACGACATTTCACAGCAAGAACGGGCGGTGGAGTTGCTCCAGCAACTCGGACTCAAGGAGTACGAGGCGCGAGCGTTCGTCGCGCTGACGCGACGCCAGCACGGCACGGCCAAAGAGATAAGCGAGACGTCGGACGTCCCCCGGACGCGCGTCTACGACGCGATCCGCGTACTGGAATCGAAAGGCCTCGTCGAGACGCAACACTCGAACCCGCAAGTGTTTCGCGCCGTCTCCATCGACGAGGCAGTCTCGTCGCTGGAGGCGGAGTATCGGGACCGGACAGAGCGTCTGCGGGACTCGCTCGCCGACCTCGAACCGGTCGATAACGAGAGCCACAGGGACGTCACCCACGAGGTGTGGGCGCTCTCGGGCGGCCAGGGGATCACGAGTCGTACCCAGCGACTGATCGACGACGCCGACCAGGAGTGTGTCCTGGTCATCGGCGACGAGAGCGTTTTCACCGAACAGTTGGCCGAACGGCTCCGCGCGGCCCAGGAGCGCGGGGTCGACGTGATCGTCGGCACGGTCACCGAAGAACTCCGCGAGATGGTGCGGGATGCGCTCCCGGACGTCGAATCGTTCGTCTCGGGGCTGGAGTGGCTTCGCCAGTCCGCGCTCCCCGGTGACGAGACGGAGATCAGCCGCCTGCTGCTGGTCGACCGCTCGGCGATCCTGATCAGTTCGTTCACGGCGACCGAGGCGGGTCGAACACACGAGCAGGGCGTCTTCGGTGGGGGGTTCGACAACGGTCTCGTGACCATCGTCCGCCGCCTGATGGGGACGGGACTCCTCGACATCGAGTCCGCGACCGGAGAGAACTGATACGGTCGGTTGTAAGTCATTTCCGGGATTCGCCGGACCGCGCGGCGAATCACCGGTATATCGTTACAACCGACCATATGAGCGGCCACGCGAGGCCGACCCGGTCGCGACGCGCGACCCATCGTCCGAGCAGCCGCCTCGTTCGTCGCGAAGGACAGTTGCGGCCCGCTCTCCAGTTGCGCCACGGCATCGATCGGTCCGGCACCGTCTCGAAACCCGACTGCTCGCAGAGTGCAGGCGGTGAGTGAGGGAGTCGGCGCGTGCCGTTTCGTGCCCCCGCCCCGGAGTGCCGGTCTACACGGAGCAGGCCGAGTGTCTCGGGGTCAAGCCCCGAGGCAGTTCACAGGACGAACGTGACGACGGCGAGAACGACGAAGATGATGACGAGCCACTTTGCGATATCCATACTTAACCCGGCGACCCCGCGAGGCCGGAACCGAACTCCGATGGTGCGGAGATCGACGCCGTACTCGAACGATCGAAGGGTGTGTCAGGGACGTCAGCCTCGGGTTCGAGCGATGGGATGACCCCCTCGCCCGCGGCCCGGGGCTCTATTTCGTCGTCGGACGGGGTTCCACGGCTGAATTTACCGCTCAGATGGGATCGAACACGTTGTAGGCGGCGACCCGATCACCCGCCGAGCCACCACCCGTACAGTCGCGCCTGCTCGTCGGCGTCCGAGTGCTTCTTCGACTCGCCGTACGTCTTCCCCTTGAGGAGCTGTCGTTCGACCGCATTCGCCGCGAGTCGAAGAGCGTGGGAGGCACCGTACCCCTCCCCATCGGCAGTGAAGTAGCCGCGGTCGGTGACCAGCCGGATCCGGGCCAGCACCAGCGGCACGCCCCGGCGCCGTTCCTTGTGCTCTTGCAGTTCGATGCTGGCTTTGATCACCTGCATCTCACCGTACTTCGAGGTCGTGTTCTCGATCAGCGCGGAGACGTCGTCGTAGTCCATCCCCTCCAGCAGGTCGAGGCCGAACACCTGCACCGCGTTCCGGTCGTCGCGCTCCCAGGTGAGCGCCTCGATGACGTCCGTCTTCGTGACGATACCGACCGGCTCGTCGGTGTCGTCGGCCGTGACGACCAGCGAGGAGACCCCCCGCTCGAACATCGTCGCGACGACCTCGTCCAGTGGCGCGCTCCGCTCGACCGTCGCAACCTCGTCGGACGTCAGGTTCCGCACCGGCAGGTCGAGCATGCGGTCGGCATCCCCCTCGCGCGCGCCGAACCCACCGCGGTTCTGCCCGCCGCCGCCGCGACCGCCGAAATTGCTCGACGACCCGCCCTGGCTCCTGGTGCCGCCCCGCGTCGTGAACTCGATGACGTCGTACAGGCTCACCATTCCCACGAGGTCGGCCCCGTCGACGACCGGGAGGTGGGCGATCCCGGCGTCTCGAAGCGTATTGAGCGCTTTCCCGATCGTGGTTTCAGGGGTCGCACTGATCAGCTCCGCGGTGTAGGCGTCGTCGACGGTCACCGCGTCGAGAAACGGACGCACGGCCTCGAGAACGGCGTCGGCGGTCACCACGCCGACGACGCGGTCGTCGTCGAGCACGGGGAGCGTTTTGGCGTCGCTACCGATCATGAGCCGCGCGACCTCGCGAACGTCCTCGGTGCGGTCGACAGTCGGGACGTGCTGTACCTGCGAGCCGACCTTCGCCGAGGGCTGGTTGGACGAGGAAGCCAGCTGTCGGCGACTCACGACGCCGCGATACTCCTCGCCGTCCGTTACGACGACGGCGTCGAGCTCCTGGTTCTCGAACGCCCCGGCGACCTTCGAGAGCGGCGTGCCGATGTCGAACTCCGTGAACTTCGTCGAGAGAATCTCCGAGATATCCATCTGTGGCTCTCTACTGAGAGGGGCGCTGGACGGTTATGCCTGTTGTCCCTCTGACATTGGAAAGGGAGCGATGCTGCGTACCGAACGGGCCACGGAGCGCGTTTCTGAGATGGGCACTCTACGCGGTGAGGCCCGGTTTCGACCTGTGAGTCCGGCCGATTCGATATAGCGCCATACGATTTACCGCCTCGTCGGGGCGACGCGTCGGCCTTTTGCCCCTCGGGCGAGTACGGGCCGCTAATGGTCCAGAACGTCGCAAGCGTGATGAGCGAGCTGGAGCCCGAGGACTTCTATCTGCTGTCGGGGGTCGAGCAGGGGATGCGCTTCTCGGAGTACGTCGCCCGCGAGAAACTCCCCGATTTTTCGCGACTCACCGCCGAGAACGTCGACTACCGGCTGGACCGCTGTGAGGACCGCGGACTGGTCGAGCGCAAGACCATCCAGTACGAGGGGTTCAAGCTCACCTTCGAGGGGTACGACGCCCTCGCCCTGCATGCGTTCGTCGAGCGCGACACCTTCGACGGCGTCGGCGCACCCCTGGGCGTCGGGAAAGAAAGCGACGTCTACGAGGTGCGCTCCTTCCGCCCGCTCGCACTGAAGTTCCACCGCGAGGGGTACACCAACTTCCGCGAGGTGATGAAAGAGCGGGAGTACACCGCCGACCGCGACCACGTCTCCTGGCAGTACACCGCGCGCAAGGCCGCCGAACGGGAGTACGACGCCCTCGAAACGCTGTATCCCGACGTGTCGGTCCCCCAGCCGATCGACCACAATCGCCACGCCCTCGTCATGGAGAAAGTCGACGGCGTCGAGCTCTCGCGGACGAAACTCACTGATCGGCAGGTCGTCCCGGTCCTCGATCTCGTCCTCGACGAGATGGCGACGGCCTACAGCGAGGGGTACGTCCACGCCGACATGAGCGAGTACAACGTCTTCGTCACCGAACAGGGCGTCGTCGTCTTCGACTGGCCGCAGGCCGTGCCCACCGACCACGACAACGCGCGCGAACTCCTCGAACGCGACGCCGAGAACGTCGTCGGCTACTTCGCGCGCAAGTACCCCGCCCACGTCGAGAGCATCGACATCACCGCCCTCGCGAGCGCGCTCGCCGAGGGCCGCTTCGACAGCGTCACCGAATTCGCCGACTGAGCGGCCGCTGGGCCCGATCCGCGAGTTCTGACCGTACAGAACCAACAGATATTCATGCCGCTCGCCATACCCATAAACTATATACCGCTATAGCAAATTCGGCACAGGGGAAGTTGAGACTACAACGGGTATAGCTGTCTCTCGACAATTTCGAGCCTTAACTCTACGTCACAGTTTTGAGCGTTATGGTTAACACCCTGGCCCAATCAACTCAACGTATGAGCACGACGGCCGAGGAGAGTGAACAACCTGAAATCGAAGTTTCAGAAGCTGCCTCGAATAAGGCTCTCGCTCTTGTAGAGGAAGAAAGCTTGGACACTGACACGGCAGGACTTCGACTGTTCGTCCAGCAAGGAGGATGCGCGGGTCTATCATATGGTATGCGGTTCGATACGAGTCCTGACGAAGATGATATCGTCTACGAGCACCACGGCCTGCGAGTGTTCGTTGATCCCGCGAGTATCCAATATATTGCGGGGAGTGTTGTTGAGTATGAGACGGGTCTCCAAGGCGCAGGCTTTGATGTCGAAAATCCCAACATCGTTTCGGAGTGTGGCTGTGGCGAATCTTTCCGCACCTGAACACGACTGCCAGCACGATGATCTCCGCTTCATATAAAATCAGATACAATGGACGCTGAGGAACTCGAGCATCGTCTGCTCTCCATTCTCAAAGAGGATCCGAAAGCTTCTCTCGGAGAGATCGCCGACCGGGCTGGCGTCGCGCGACCTACTGCCCGGAAGTATATCGAGAAACTCGAAGAGGAAGGCGCTATCGTCGGGTACACTGTCGAAATCGACCCAAAGAAAGTCAACCACCAGAGCATTGCGATGGTGGGAATTGACGTCGAGAGCGACCAGTACGTCGAGGCGACGAGTGAACTCAGGGATCTCGACTCGCTGACTGCGTTATATACCGCGACCGGGGACCACATGTTGATGGCCGAACTCGAGGCGACAGGAAGTACCGAGCTGAATAAGATCGTTAGCGATCAGATCCTCTCCATTCAGGGCGTGACCACGGCTTGCCCGGCTGTTCTTCAAGAACGGCTCAAATAAGACGGTTCAACGTGGATAGTGGGAATACGGCGAAGTGGCCGTACCGGGATCTACCCCCACGACAGCGGTACCGCGCAGATCCGAGTTCACCATCAGCCCGATGATACGCCGTGTACCGGGTGACGCTCCGGTTTGAAGGCGTGATGGCACCATCGATGTCACGGCCCACGACTCGGAACGTGTCGACTCGGGGGAGGAGGTCGCAGACGGAATACGGGAGTTCGTCCAGTTTTCGAGGAGAAGGTCGATTAGCGCTACTCTATCATTGGTTGTCGGCTAGTGCTTCCACACCCGCCTACATTCCTAAGGTTCGGACCCGGGGAACAGAACCCCTGACTTCGATCGCTCGTTGACTGTGCCCCGTCAATCTAAAACATCGGGATCAACCCCGGATTTGACGAACGCTCTTCTCGAGCACATTGTTGATTCAGAGAGTGGCTTCGACAGCGTGTTCGAGTGTTTTTCGTCCGGACTCCGGTAGAGTTCTCAGCAGGGTTGGAACGCTCTGAGATATCTGGTGAGATCGCTCTTCTGTAGCGTAGTGGGACCGGAGAACGAACACACAAGTATCGGGCCCGTCGAACGTATGGGCATGGCATCATCACTTGCAGACGAAGCATGTGAGGCCTGTACATCAGAGGACGAACCGCTCACAGAGGCAGAGTACGCCGAGTACCTAACTGAAATCGACGATGATGTCTGGGAAGTCGTTAATGACCATCATCTTGAGGCGGAGTATCCGTTCGAGGATTTCCGCGACGCACTCGAGTTCACGTACGAGATCGGGGAACTTGCTGAACAAGAGTGGCATCACCCGGATATCTCGCTTCAATGGGGCGAGGTGGGAGTCGAAATGTGGACGCACAAAATCGACGGACTGCACAAGACCGACTTCGTAATGGCGGCGCGCATGGATCGGATTCACGAAGAATACGCTCCAGAGTAGCCTGCACAATCACAAATACTCACGAGACAGGGTGTCGAAGAACGGTCATCACACCAGTGAGGAGGAACTCCGAAGCGGGAGCAGTCGAAGTTACCGTGTATAATCGCACGATCTCATGTCCGTTGGACGCTCACGCGTCGTAGGAGTGGCTTTCGAGCGTCTCCAGATCCACGGAATCCAACACTGCCTCATTGGTTGCTTCGAGAACTACGGGTGGGACGGTCGTCTCCGGGAGACGGTTGGCTTGCGTGGCTTCAAGCGCCTCGATCCACCGTCCGAGACAGAGACACCAGCGATCACCGGGGTCAAGCCCGGGAAACTCTAACTCCGGACGCGGCGTCACAAGGTCGTTGCCCTGGTCTTTACTGAACGACAGAAATTCGTCGGTCATGACCGCACAAAGCTCGTGTCTCCCTCGGTCGTTGGGATGAGTTCCACAGCAGCCATCGCGGGTGAAACCAGTCCTCGGATCAGTGCTACAGGTGGCAAGTTCCTCGCCAAGAACATTTCGTTCGGGCATACCGATAGAGCGTGATCCATCGTGAAAAGCCTCCCCGTCTGTGATGGTTTCTATGATCCATCTAGCTAGAGGTGAATAGCCAAAATCCACAGTCTGGGCATTCGAGCCGGTTCTGGCCACTATCAGAAGGAACGTTCCAATCGCCTTCAACAGGGCTTTCGTGCCCACATGACGAACAGAAGAGGACTGCTTTCCGCGTAGATCCGCTCACCCGCTCGACACCTCGCCTGCTGCTTCGAGAATCTCCGGGTACCGGTTCCGTATCGTAACCTCACTCACACTTGCGATCTCGGCTAGCTCGGGTTGGATAACGTCTTGATTCGTGAGTTTCGCAGCCGCATACAGCGCTGCTGCGGCAATCCCGACAGGATTTCGCCCACTGTGAACACCTGCTTCGACCGCGGCTTGAGTCAATTCCCGACTTCGACGTTCCGTTTCATCGGGACACTCCAGCTGGGAAGCGAACCGGGCAATATATGCTTCAGGATCCGTCGGGGCCATTTCGAGCTCCAGTTCATCTGCCAGATACCGATAGGCGCGCTCGATCTCGAGTTTATCCACACGACTCACAGCAGCGACTTCATCGAGTGTCCGGGGTGCGTTCTCCAGACGTGACCCGGCGTAGAGGGCTGCTGTCGCCATTCCCTCGATCGACCGGCCCCGGAGCAAGTCCTCTTCCAGTGCCTGCCGGTACAACACACTCGTCGTTTCCCTGATCGGATCGGGACATCCAAGCGCGGAGGCCATCCGATTGATCTCCCCCAGCGCATGCTTTAGATTCCGTTCTCGGTCGTTTTTCGTCCGGAACCGCTCGTCCCATTTTCGGAGACGTCGCATTTTCTTTCGCTGACGGGACGAGAGCGACCGTCCATACGCGTCTTCGTCTCGCCAGTCGATAACCGTCGACAGGCCGCCATCGTGTAATTGCTGGGTTTGGGGGGCACCGACCCGTGACTTATTCTTCTTTTCGCGCGAATCGAACGCGCGCCATTCAGGTCCGCGGTCAATCTGATCTGATTCGAGTACGCGACCACAGTCTTGACAGTGGGTTTCGGCCTGTGCCTCGTCGTGGACGATACGTCCACTGCACTCCGGACACGTTTTGGCCGACAGGTCATTCTGCTCTTCTTCGACCGTCTCACCGTGTTCCTCGGGAGAGTCTTCTTCGCGAACCCGCGGCGTAGTAAATGACTCAGTCACGTTCAGCTTCCCCCGATAACAGAGCGGGAGCGTCGCTGCCGGCGGGACAAGCGGATATCCCAAACCCGGCAACTCCGGAAAGTAGCAGACGAACTGGGTATACCGACTCTGAGCGGAGGTCGGCTATCAGACTGCTTCCTGAACTGACGTGCAGTGGATAATGATACCATATCCCGCTTTTGAGTCTGTACGATAGTAAGTTTTTATATCGCAAAAATATCTTACCAATCTAGATACTCAGACTCGGAGATTAAGAGAATATTCATAGAGATAGCGATCAAAGATAGTTATGAATCAAACTTATGGGGCCAGAGTCTCAACGTAAGTTCATGAGTTCAGAACAAGACCATCTTCAGGACACCGACACCGAAGCTCGCTTCGAGTTCAAGAAGGAGGAGAAGTCGGCCTTCGAGGCTGAGAAAGGGCTCACCGAGGAGACCATCCGCCTGATCTCGGAAGACAAAGACGAGCCCGAGTGGATGCTCCAGCGCCGGCTGCGAGCGCTGAAGCAGTTCCAGGAGATGCCGATGCCCACCGACTGGCCCGGTCAGCCGGACCTCTCGGAAGTCGACATCGACGAGATCGTCCCGTACATTCGCCCGGACATCGAGACGCGCGGCGGCGCCGAGAACTGGGAAGACCTTCCCGAGGAGATTCAGGACACCTTCGACAAACTGGGCATTCCCGAGGCGGAGAAAAACGCCCTCTCGGGCGTCGGCGCCCAGTACGAGTCCGAGATCGTCTACCAGAACATGCAGGAGCGCTGGGAGGACAAGGGCGTCATCTTCTGTGACATGGACAAGGCCGTCCAGGAGCACGAAGACATCGTCAAGGAGTACTTCATGACCAAGGCCGTCCCGCCCAGCGACAACAAGTTCGCCGCGCTGCACGGCGCGATCTGGTCGGGCGGTTCGTTCGTATACGTGCCCGAGGACACGAACGTCGACATGCCCGTGCAGGCGTACTTCCGGATGAACTCGGAGGGGATGGGCCAGTTCGAACACACCCTCATCGTCGCCGAGGAGAACTCCGAAGTTCATTACATCGAGGGCTGTTCCGCGCCGAAGTACTCGGCGTTCAATCTGCACAGCGGTGGCGTCGAGGTGTTCGTCAAGGAGAACGCTCACGTCCAGTACTCGACCGTGCAGAACTGGTCGAAGAACACCT